>ERZ761601.32-NODE-32-length-45254-cov-6.345870_pt1 | contig 45254 bp, 42 predicted proteins | sample MGYA00433092_ERZ761601 | MGnify/ENA primary metagenome ERZ761601 (study PRJEB28899, sample SAMN03785571) | bioreactor sludge metagenome | biome: EBPR Sludge; feature: EBPR Bioreactor; material: 0.22µm filtered reactor supernatant | place: Saint Lucia: Queensland...
ATCACTAAGAGACGCCCGCCGGGAATGGCCATCTGGTACCAGGACGAACGTGAGAGTTTGGCGATGAAACGAGCGAACTTGCCCGTCGGTACCAACGAGGGTAGGTGCCAGCGCGCTCGGCCGCCGCTCTCAAGAAATTGATCCAACTCCGGATTCTCGGTGATAATCTTGCGATCGGGATCTACGCCCACCGGGAACGGAGCGACCGCCACCTTCGGTTCGGTCAGAGGAAAATCGATCGTAATGGCCGTCACGATCGTCAGCGCCGTGAACAAGAAAAAGGCCAAAAGCAAAGCGCCGTAGACGCAACGGGCGGCAAAAGCGAAGCGTTTCGGCAAAATTCGAACCTTCAACTGCTTTGGCAGTCTTATAGATCGCAGGCGCCGGAGTTGCTTGTTGACGAAGCGCGATGAACGCATACTTCCGTATATTGTAGCAGACCAGGAAAGTTATGAGCGCTAGGTACTTGAATAAGTCTGGTTATCGTGCTTTAATGACACCGCAAAGCAGTTCTCCTTGGGTCACTTCCAATAGACGCGCCAAAAGCGCGAGGTCGCGGAAGATCACGAACAGGTGTAGAAGGACTTTGTCTCTCGCCACAAGCGGGGGATTAAAAAGATAATTTGTACGAATGACAGGAACAATCGCACGTCTCACCGACCGTGGTTTCGGCTTTATCAAGCCAGCCGAGGGCGACAAGGACGTATTCTTCCACGCTCGCTCTCTCGTAGACGTCATGTATGACGATCTTCGCGAAGGTGAGGCAGTTACCTTCGACCTCGAAGAGGGTCCGAAGGGCCCTGCAGCCATCAACGTGAAGCGCGCCTAAATAGAGCGCTGAAACAAAGACGCCGGACCCCTTACGGGGTCCGGCGTCTTTGTTTCAGAATTATGGTAAAATGAAAACGTTAACATTTAAACGAACAAGGATCTATGGAAGAGAACTCCAATGAGCAAACATCCGCAAAAAAGGGCTGGGTGGCCATCGTGGTCGTTTTGGCCATATTAGCCATAGCGGCGGGCGCTTACTGGTATCTGCAGAAATATGCAGAGGCGCCGACGGACGCCGAGGGAGGTGAAGCCGCGCTCGTGGTGGACGGCACAGAGATTGACCGGGCTACCCTGGAACGAAGCGTGGAACAAATCACGAGTACTTACGCCGCACAGGGGGTCGACACCTCGACCACCGAAGCTGGCGCCGCCATCCGCGAACAGGCGATCACCGCCCTCGTCAACCGACAACTCATGATCAATGCCGCCACTGAAGCCGGTATCGAAGCGAGCGTCGAGGAGGTGGAGGCGCAGTTTCAGACGGCGCTTCAGAATGTGGGTGGTCAAGAAAATTTGACAGCGGCGCTCTCTGAGATAGGCATGACCGAGGCAGAGCTCCGTTCGGACATCAGAAACGACGTGATCATTAACGGCTATTTGGAAGCCAAACTAAAGATCGGCACACTGAGCGTGACCGATGAGGAGGTACAGGCCGCTTACGATACGGCCGCCGAGGCTAACTCTGAAGAGGTGCCGCCCCTTGAGGATGTGGCCGAGCTGATCAAGAATCAGTTGCTTATGGAAAAACAACAGCAAGCGGTAGCGGCCGAACTGGAAAGACTGCGTGCCGAAGCCGATATCGAGATCCTAGTGTAGGACAGGACACGAAAAAACGGGCAAGGGCCCGTTTTTTCGTGTCCGACCTGTAGGGTTGCAATAAACGACAAAATATGCTATAGTAAAAAAGACCTTCGCAGGTTACCAACTAAGGCCTCCAGGACAGTATCTAGTCTGACGGTCTCATTTCAGAAATTCTCATGATCAGCAAAAACGTTAAGGCTCGAGCCATCAAGGCCGTTCGCAGACACGAGGGCGATACCGGATCTCCAGAGGCGCAAATAGCGATCTTGACCAAGGGGATCGCCGCGCTCTCGGCTCATTTGCGCAAGAACGCCAAGGACTTCCACTCGCGCCGCGGCCTACTTCAGATGGTGGCCGACCGCCGCAAGCACCTGCGCTACTTGGAACGTAAGAACAAAAAGTCTTACGAAGCCATCATAAAGAAGCTCGGACTTAAGAAATAAGAATCGCTATCGATTCTCAGGCGGCGCGGGGCGAAAGCCCCGCGCCGCCTGCGGTATAATCCTGCGAGGGGTCATTTTATACGAGCAGCAAGAGTGAATTTGATATTTTCAACTTTACGCTTTCGATCTAACTTTAATTCATATGTCAGTTATCAAGCACCCGGAACAACGGGTAGCCATACTCATCGACACACAAAACCTTTACCACAGCGCTAAGAATCTTTATAAGTCCAAGGTCAATTTCGGAGCGGTGGTCAAGACCGCGCTCGGCGGGCGCAAACTCATCCGAGCGCTCTCCTACGTGGTCAACACCGAAAGTGGGGAAGAGGCCCCGTTCTTCGAAGCCCTAGAAAAACTCGGTATCGAGATCAAGACCAAGGACCTCCAGGTGTTCTATGGCGGAGCAAAAAAGGCCGACTGGGACGTCGGTCTAGCTATAGACGCCATCAAGCTCGCCCATAAGGTCGACGCCATCGTCATCGCCTCCGGCGACGGTGACTTCGTGCCTTTGGTCGAGTACATCAAATCGCAAGGTTGTCAGGTCGAAGTCGTCAGCTTCGGCCGCTCGTCCTCGCAAAGATTGCGCGACAGCGTCGACGATTTCACCGATATGGACGCCGACCCTAAAGAATTCCTGATCGGCTACCGCCCGATGCGGGCTCGCAGAACTCAAAATGGCAACGCCTCAGTATCGGACCGCATCAAGACCGTCGGCACCGATACCGATGGTATATAACTCCTGATCGTAACGCACAGGAAAACCGCGCCCCTGGCGCGGTTTTCTACGCACGACGAAAAATATTTCGCTAGGCATGCGATAATGGGAACGAAAGATGTCCGGAACGACGACAAAAATTCAAAGAGTGAGGACTTTTCAAAGCGACATAGCGTCTGCCAAAGGCTCCGTGCCCGAAACGCAGCCGGCGGCAAGGACGATGGATCGCGCGCCCCGCATCACGTTACCGCCGGTTCTAAACGAGAAAAAACCGGAGCCGATACCTCCACCTGTGCACATCCCGCCGGCGGCGACATTAACTACCGAAACTCCCGTTTCGAATCAAGCGATATCGTCAGCCCTCGCCGCACAGCCGATCGCCGGCGGCGACTCGAATACAATTTCTGAGACATCAAGCAAGACCTCGCTTGACGATAAAAAAGACGGTTCAATCAAGACGTTACCCGTCATACCGACGTACGAGCCCGTTCGAGTGACCGGCGTTACGGACGACACCGAGAGTCGCGGCACCGTCATCACCGATCAAAAGCGTAAGCGTTTTAGGTTGCTACCGGCGATCTGGGAAGCATTGACTCAGTGGTTTGAAAAAACAGAAAACAAGATCCAGAAACGAGCGGAAGCGAAGCGCGCATCCATCCCTACAGTGCGCAGTGCCGAAGCTAGGAAGGAAACGATTCAAAAAGCCGCCGCCGTAAGTGCCATCTCGCCGAAAGACGATCATACCAAGTTGACGGAAAACCTCCCACCAGTTTTGAAACGAGAGGCGCCCACGTCCGGGTCGCCAGTGGTCATCGCTAAGAAAGAATCGGTACCTGCGCCGACTTGGAGCCACTTCGACGACACGGGCGTTCAACATAATGACACCATCGCGACCGATGCCGCACCTCAAGCGCCGGCGGTCAAGATACCAGCGACTCCTGTGATCCCGCCTCCTCCCACCATTCCCCAACCTAAGCCGAGCGATCAAAACGACAAGGTGCGCGTCGAAGTGGAACCGATAACCGTCGACATCGGTCGGCGTTCACCGCCCGTAACCACCAGACGAACCCCGGCTCGAGGACGTCGAAATTTCCGCTGGTTGTTTTATGTCGGGGTGACGACCACGGCGATAGTAGCGACCGTGTCGGGAGTCGCCGTGGTGAATTGGCTATTGCACGTGCCCTCGACGACGACCCTTCCGATCGCGACGCCCGATCTGCCAGCTACTTTCGTCACGCCTGTGCCTCAAGCGCCAGTAGTCAAAATACCTCTGACCCGCACTCGTAGCGAATGGTACGCGGCCGTTTCTCAGGCCACCGGTAGCGACACGATCACGATAGTGCCGATCATCAACATCGGTGGTGCAGAAAACCAGATAGCGACAGAGGACATGCTCGCTACCCTCGCTCTCCGAGTCGAGCCGGCACTGACGAGGTCGATAAAAGACATCACGTTCATGAAGTCTGCCGGCAAACCGGTCATCGTCCTTAAAGTCGCTTCGTACGATTCCAGTTTCGGCGGGCTGTTGCTGTCGGAAAATATGTTGAGTACTGAACTCGAACCTCTATTCGGCTCGGTAGTGACCGCCACTTACAAACCCGGGACAGGAACGGTGCCTCCGGAGTTCGTCGACGAACTGGCCGACAACCACGACGTTCGGGTGTTGAAGGACGAGGTCGAGACAGAGAGGTTAGTGTATGGATTCGTCGATCAAAGCACGGTGATAATTGCGCCGGACAAAGACACTTTCGTTTTCATAGCCTCACTGTTGCGCTAGAGCGAGACGCCGTCGCTCTGATATACTGTAAAGATGAACATAGACAGATATCGCAAAGCTCTGGAGGAAGAGGCCTCTGAACTAAAGTCCGAACTTGAGGGTGTGGGAATACAGAACCCCGAAGTGAAAACCGACTGGGTAGAGCGGGCAGACGACCTAGACACGGTCAATGCCGACCCGAACGACGTGGCCGACCGCACCGAAGAGTACGATGAGCGCCGCGCCGTTTTGGCGACGCTCGAAGGTCGTTACAATGACGTCAAGCGCGCGCTCAACAAGATCGACGACGGCACTTATGGCGTCTGCGAGGTCTCCGGCGAACCGATCGAGGAGGATCGTCTCGATGCCAATCCGGCCGCCCGCACCTGTAAACAGCATATGGACCGACAAGCGGCATAAGACAACTCTCTGGGTAATCCTACGCCATCACCACATCATGTCTATCGCTCGCACATTCACAGCACAACCTGGCGTATCTCGAGGAGACATGATCACCATCGAAGCAGACCTCTCTCGAGGTCTGTATTCGTTCGCGGTCGTCGGACTTCCGGGAAAAGCCGTCGAGGAAGCTAAAGATCGGGTGAGTGCCGCCATAAAAAATTCCGGCTTTAAATCGCCTAAGAGCGATAACAGCAAGATCGTCATCTCCTTAGCACCGGCGGACCTAAAGAAAGACGGGCCGTTATTCGACCTACCGATCGCCGTCGCCTACTTACTTGCCGCCGGTGCCATAAAAGGCGACGTCGAGAAGACATTGTTGATCGGTGAATTGTCACTGGACGGTACGTTACGCGAAGTGCGAGGTGTTTTGAGCGCCGTCGCGGCCGGGAAGCAAGCGGGCTTTACTGAAGTCATCGTGCCCGAAGGGAACGCCGCCGAAGCGGCGCTGATCGACGATATCATCGTACGCGGCGCCGCCTCGCTTAAGGACGTCGTCGATCATTTGGACCACGCACGCGACACTCATCGCACCTTACCGGTAATTCCTGAAACTCGGTTGTCGGATTCTTGGGCCGAGACGCATGTGCGTTTAGAAGACATTAAGGGTCAAGAGAGCGCCAAGCGGGGCCTGCTCATCGCCGCCGCCGGCCTGCATAACCTGATCATGGCCGGGCCGCCGGGCACCGGCAAAACCATGTTAGCGCGCGCCTTCCAGGGTTTATTGCCGCCACTCTCTAAAGAAGAAGCTTTGGAAGTGATGGCTATTCATTCGCTGGTGGGTCCTTTGTCCGACCGGGTCTCTTCGTTACCTCCGTTTCGCACCCCGCACCACACTGCCAGCCACACTAGTTTGGTAGGCGGTGGGGCAAACCCTCGCCCGGGCGAAGTGACACTATCGCATCACGGCGTGCTTTTCATGGACGAGTTTCCCGAGTTCGACCGGCGCTCGCTCGATGCCCTGCGACAGCCGCTAGAAGATCGCTACGTCACCATCTCTAGAGTGAAAGGAAGCGAGAAGTTTCCCGCCGACTTCGTGCTCCTAGCCGCTCTGAATCCTTATCGCGGAGTCGAAGACGGTTCGACCGACTATGCCGCGGCGATGATGGACACTTACAAGAACAAGATATCGGGACCGATCCTCGACCGCATCGATCTATGGCTCAACGTGCCACATGTGGATTACGAAACATTGACCACGAAGACGGCCGACAACGACGAAACCAAAAGGGCCCGGGAACGAGTACTCCGAGCGCGAGAAAGACAACGAGCGCGGTTAGAGAACAAAAAAGCCGCGGTTAATTCTCGAATGTCGAGTCGTGAACTGGAAGAGCTGGTGCCCTTATCACCGGAAGTGAAAGATATATTACGCCAGTCGTCCACTAAGTTGAATCTTTCGCCACGCTCGTTGCATCGACTGATCAAAGTCGCCCGCACTATCGCCGACCTAGAGGATACCGACGACCTGGCGTCGGCACATATATATGAAGCTCTGCAGTATAGGGTGAAGTTTTGAGTTAGCTTAAAGCGAATAGCTTATAGGGAACAGGAAACGGCTGCCCCTTCGGGGCGGCCGTTTGACTATATATTAATGTATCAAAGCTAGCGCGAAAATGGATACTAGAAATCTCGAATCCTTTCTAGAATGAAATGCAAGGCGCGCCAGGAAAATAATACGAGCCGCATATGGACATACGGTGAGAATTATTTTACCGCAGCGCAATGCCGCAGTTCGCCTAGAAAGGGTTCGAGGCGCCGCGGACTTCGAAGTGGAGATGAGACCCTGTCGACTTACCGGTATTGCCGACCCCACCAATCGACTCGCCAGCGTCCACTTTTGAACCTACGCCGACGCCGACACTGGACATGTGCGCATAGAGAGTCTGCACGCCATTGGCGTGTTTGATGACGACGTAGTTGCCGTAACCACCGTTCCAACCACTCGATTTAGCGACAATGACCTCGCCCGAGGCAGCGGCCCTGATCGAAGTTCCGACCGCCGCGGCCAAGTCGACGGCGTTATAGCCATGGATCCCTTGCGTGCGCACAGCGCCCGGAACCGGATTGACGAAAGATCCGCCACCAGTACCCTTGCTCGCTGTGCGGGTAGGGGACGAAGACTTGGTCGACGATTTTTGCGGTGTAGCTTGATGCATGACCCCGCCTGGCACCACCACAGTATCGCCGACAGAGATGTCGCTGGCCGAAGCGAGACGATTATAGGAAAGGATGTCACTCACCATGCCTTCGACTTGTTCGCTGGTCTCGGCGCCGTACTTCTTAGCGATCGAAGCTAAGGTTTCCTTCTCCTTAACCACGTGCCTGACGCCGGTTATCGGCAAGATCACTAGCGTATCTCCAGGTTGGACCGACTTAGGATCATCGATGTCGTTGGCCCACAAAATGGTATTGACGGACACTCCGTACATCTCGGCGATATGTGACAGTGTCTCGCATCGCTCGGGGGTGCAAGGCCTGACCACGTGGACGCTGATCTCGCCACCAGACTTGTCCGTACCTGAGCTCTCGAGGTCGAAGGGGCCACTCGAAGCTAAGGTGCCCTCGTCGACTATGATGTCACCGCCGCCTTGGTTGGCTTTCAGGTCAGGACCGGTCGAGGCCGACAATAGCTTTATATCTCCGGCCGCGCGCTTGCCGGCCGACTTCTCATATACAAAAGTGCCTCCCGAAAAAATGCCGCCGACCGAACTAAACACTCCGGCGTGCACCGATAACGGAATGATCACCATCAAGAAAACGAGTGCCCCGCGCCCGATCTTGCCTGCAGGCAAATAGGGGACTCGTCTGGCTATGGCCTGAAAAGGTGTCGGTTTACCATCACCACCTTCAGTTTCTGTCTTACTGCTTGTTATATGTTCTTAGTTAAGGTCTCGCCGCCAGGCAACCGCTACGGTATCTCAAACAAAAAGAGCGTCTAACGCTCGGAGCGAAACCCGGCCGAGGGCCGGGTGCATACATGATACTAGAGAGGTAGGTAGAGACAATTGACTAAAGGTGAGTTTTCCACTGATGCGAAAAACGGCGTTTCCGAGCTTGTTTATCTGGCTTTTTTAGCTATTGACAAACTCGGATGATGTTACATGCTTTTGAAGCCGCTCCGTGGCGGTCGATTCGGCTTAGGAATATTCTCTCCCTCAACTATAATAGACGCTCGCATGAACTATTTAAACGAGCTGAACGAAAAACAGCAGGAGGCGGTGCTCGCCACCGAAGGTCCGTTGTTGGTATTGGCAGGCGCCGGTAGCGGCAAGACCAAGACCATCACCCATCGAATAGTCCACCTGATACATGCCGGCGTGGCTCCAAGAAACATACTGGCGGTCACCTTCACCAATAAAGCGGCCAAGGAGATGCGCGAACGGGCCATGGACCTTATCCGGCGGTTTCCCGGGTCCGCACGTTCGCTAGATGACGGTTCGGTGCTGGTGACCACCTTCCACTCGCTCGGCGTGCGCATCCTGCGCGAGTTTCACGAAGCCGCCGGATTACGGAGACATTTCACGATCTACGACCGTGCCGATAGTGTAAGAGCGATCAAGGCGGCACTGGAAGCGACCGGATACGACCCCAAAGAATTCGAACCGAGGAAGATACTGTCCATGATCTCCAGAGCCAAGGGGGACGCCCTGTCGCGCGACGATTTCGCCGATAGCGCCGCTTCATATCCCGAACGGGTGGCGGCAGAGGTCTGGGAAAGATACGAAGAGAGATTGCGCGACGATCACGCGCTCGACTTCGATGATTTGCTCTTAAAAACGCTCCGACTGCTTCAAAGCAACCCGGCGGTCAGACAAACTCTCCAAGATCGTTGGCGCTACATACATATAGATGAATACCAAGATACCAACCGCGTCCAGTATGAAATCGCCAGGATATTGGCCGGAGAGAGACGTAACATCTGCGTGGTAGGGGATATAGACCAGTCGATATACTCTTGGCGGGGGGCCGATATCAAGAACGTTTTGCAGTTCGAAAAACATTTCCCTCAAGCCCAGACGATATTGCTCGAAGAGAACTATCGGTCGACCAAGACCATCATAGAGGCATCGAATAAAGTGATCGAGAAGAACAAAAACCGCGTACCCAAAACCGTCTTCACGCAAAACGACACCGGAGAGAAAATAACGCTTTTCGCCGGTTTCTCCGGAGCTCACGAAGCCGAGTATGTGGCGATGTCAGCGAAGAAACTCATCGAAACCGGAGCCGCCGCTTCCGACATAGCCGTGTTGTTTCGCACCAATTTCCAATCGCGAGCTCTCGAAGAGGCGTTCTTGAACATGGACGTTCCGTATCAGGTGCTGGGCGTGAAGTTCTTCGAACGCAAAGAGGTCAAAGACGTTTTATCCTATCTGCGGCTCGCGCTTAATCCTGGTTCGACCGCCGATCTGGCGCGGGTGATAAACATGCCCGCCCGCGGCATCGGCCCTTCGACGGTACTCAAGATACTCGAAGGCAAGCGCGACGAACTTAAAAGCGCGGTCCTCAACAAAGTCGAGGCCTTCGACACTATGATGATGGACATCGCCGACTCGGCCCGAACCGAAAAGCTTTCACAGACGCTCAAGTTCATTATCGGCCGTACCGGTATCGAGATGCACCTTAAAAAGAACGGTACTGAAGAAGACCTGGAACGGTTAGAGAACCTGCGCGAACTCGTGTCACTAGCGACCCGTTACGACGAGATGGGTCCGGAGGAGGCGGTCGAAGCCTTGCTCGAGGACGCCGCCCTGCAAAGCGATCAAGACGAGATCAAAGATAAGGAAGAAAAGGACGCAGTTCGTCTCATGACAGTCCATGCGGCTAAGGGTTTGGAATTTCCATACGTGTTCATCACTGGTCTAGAAGAAGGACTTTTTCCACATCAACGGCTCGATGAGAAAGGGATAGACGAAGAGGAGGAGCGCCGCCTCTTCTATGTGGCGCTCACCCGCGCCGGCAAGAAACTCTGGCTCACCTATGCGCATTCGCGAGTGATCTATGGTTCTTCTGGGGTCAATCTCCCTTCGTCATTCCTGAGCGATATCGATGAGACTCTACTCGAGATCGATGGTGCGGCCAAAGGACGCGGGCAGGAACGCCGAGGCGGACTACTAGATGACTGGGACGACGATCTGCCCACCATTAGCCTCTAGCGTCTTGGCCGATCAAGGCGCTTTTTTATTTGGCGAGAATCACGTATGCTGGCGATCATGAACGAAAAGTTCGAGACCAAGAAATCCCTGGGGCAACATTTTCTGAACAGTGCGGCCGTTCCGCGTCTCCTATGCGACGCTGGGGACGTCAAAAAAGACGACCTGGTGTTGGAGATCGGACCCGGCACGGGCGTTCTCACTCGGGAGATACTCGCTCGCGGCGCGACGGTCATAGCGCTCGAAGCCGACCGCCGCGCCATCGAGGTGTTAAAACGCGACTTTGCCGCCGACATCTCGTCCGCGCGCTTGCGCGTCGTCGAAACCGACGTCAGAAAACTAGATCTACGCTCTCTGGGGTTGGCCGACCACTCGTTCAAGGTGGTCGCGAACATACCGTATTACTTGACCGGTCATCTCTTTCGTGTGTTTTTAGAAGGCGATACGCAGCCTAGAAGTTTGGTTTTTTTGGTGCAAAAAGAGGTAGGTAAGCGCGCGGCGGCAAACCTCTCTCGTGGAGGCAAGGAGTCTTTGTTGTCTCTTTCTATAAAAGCGTTCGGGGAGCCGGAATATATGAGGACGGTAGGGAAAGGACATTTCACTCCGCCGCCCAAAGTCGACTCGGCCATCATACGCGTCAGTGATATCGGCCGAGAACGTTTCGGGCGACTAGCTCCAGCGGCATTTTTCGAAGTCCTGCACTTAGGTTTCGGTGCCAAGCGCAAACAACTCTTGGGCAATCTAGCCAAAAGATACGACCGCCAGTCAGTGGCCAAAGCGTTCGAAGCGCTCGGGTTAGCGTCAGACATTAGGGCCGAAGATATAGACATCGACACTTGGATCAAGCTGGCTAAGAAATTGTCCTCTATGGGATAACGTTTCCAGGACGTCCCTCTTCGACTGTTATAATTGGAACGTATCATGACGAGATTCAATCCTCGAATCGTGGTGGCGTTCGCGCTTGGCTTGGTCTTGGTCGGCGGTTCTTTCGTGATGACCCGTGATCGAGATCCAAAGGAACCGGCGTCGATAGTGAAATCCGGAGAGACCGCTGGATCAGATCGAGGTAGAGGTTTCATACCCGTTGACGATGCCGATGATGATGGCCTCCCGGACTGGCAAAACACCTTCGATATCGCCACCGTCTACGTTGACGACACGACCGAGGACACGCTATCGGTGACCGGGGCTTTGGCCGTAGAACTAGCCAGCTCGCTAGGCACGGGGCAGGCGGGAGCGAACCTCGCCATGCCCAGTATCGGCGCACTAGTGGTTCGAGAGATGGTGGACAAAGACTACACTTCCGCCGACATACTCATCGGCAACGACGATAGTTATGCCGCCAAGAAAGCCTATGGAAATCGTGTGGCCCAGATCGCTATCGAAAACGCGCCTCCTAAAGATACGGAAGGGGAGTTAGTGATTTTGAACCGCGCCTTGTTACGAGACGATCCAACGGTGCTGATCGGACTCGATCCGACCATCCGTGCCTATGAAAAAATGTTAAGCGAGATGCTGAAGACTCCGGTGCCGCCATCGCTGGAGCGAGAACACCTCTCTCTCATCAACGTCTACCAGGCGATTCTCAACGATATCAAATCCTTCCGTCTCACTTTTGAAGACGCTTTGCCGGCCATGGCCCGTTTCCGCCGCTATCAAGCCGACGCCGAAGCTTTATACACGGCCATCGTACTTTTGTACCAAAAGCTAGACGCCGAGGGGATACAATGGACTGATCAGGACCCGGCATCGAAATTGATAAAAGTAGGCTGATATGAGATTTAAAGTCACCATTACGACCTTGTTGATGACACTGACCTTTTCCGGGTCGCTCCTGTTAAGCGCGCCCTCAAAGGCCGAAGCACAGCTAGGCGGACTTCTCGGAGGAATAGCTGGTCTACTCGGTGGCGGGGAACCAGTCCGTATCGTCAGCGATGTTTCGGAAACTACTATCGCTAACACACTAAAAACTGCCCTGATTGAGTTATCAAACGCCTTTATCGGCGGCGAAATATCGTCGATCAACCTCAAGGAAACCGTCCTCGACCCGATAGCTTGGAACATGGCCAAACAGCTCCAACAACAACTCACAGGAAATCTTTTAAAGTGGCTGGGGGGCCAGCTACCGGGACAAAATGGTCAAGCAGCTTTCATCCAAAATTACGGCAAGTACTACGCCCAACTGTCGGACGCGGTAGCGGGCGAATTCATCTTTGGAGATCAAGTCAGTGGTTTATGCTCGCCGGAGGAGGACCACCAGATCAAAGTACAAGTGTACGAATCTTTCGTCCAACAACGTAAGGAGGAAGAAGGAGCGATCTTTCAATGCTCTGATGAAAAAAACACCGGGCCAGAGAGTAGCGACCTAGACCAGATGTTCTTCGGTATCATGAGTTGTAGCGACGCCAATTGCGCTGGTTTCAAGGCTGAATATAAGCTATCCGTCAAACAACTAAACGCCTTTGCGAACGAGAAGCAAGTGCTCGATTATTCACGCGGCATGAGGACCCAGAAGATCTGCCAAACCGTCGCGGGTAGCGGTGGGACCGGCACCAGCACGGAGTGTGGCCTGGTCAGTCCGGCCTTTCTTTCAGCCGATACCACTTCCTTTATGTTGGCTCAGATGCCCGGGTTGCAACTCCTCGAAATGGACGAGTTCAACGAAATCGTATCGAACCTGATGTCGAACCTGACCAATCAAGCGCTTACGGGTCTTACTGGTGTCTTAGGACTGTCCGGCAATCCGACCTACAGTCGCAATGTCTTCGGTGAGGGAGGCAACCTGTCCTATGTCGACGCTCTTATTGCCGACGATATAACCAGTTACCAAACAGCGACCGGTAACCCTATAAGGGAAGCTTTGAACGTGGAAAAAGAATACGAAGCAATGCAGAAGGAAATAGCTGCTGAGCTCAAGGTAATCGAAGACAAATTAACGGCCGACACTGCCGAGTTTGCCGGCTGTTTCGATCTCGAACTGACTCCTGAACTCGAAGAGGCCAAAGCCAACAACGCCACCGGTCTCGCTATCGCTTCCACCTCTATCGCCATCCTGACGACACTCGATGCGCAATACGCCAGCTCGACCTCTGCCAGCGCCAAAGGCGCGGTCATGAGTACTTTCATCAGCTACAAGAACCAGGGGCTATTCCGTACCGACTACGACAATCAACAGTTTAAGGTAACCTATCTCGACTACACCTTCGCGGAAATGACCGACAAATTCAGGTATGATATAGCGGTAGAAAGACAATCATGCGGCGGCGAGTTCGATTACGAGGGAGTCTTGAATCCGCCCGACGACGCCTAGTGCCAGCGGGGGTAAAAATCATGGGAGTTTTAAATAGAAAAACGATAACGACAGTGCTCATCGTCATGCTCAGCGCGGTGATGTTTTTCTTTTGGACCAACACACCGGCTAGAGCACAGGACGGCAGTGTAGCCGAACAAATGCAATCCCAGGTGCAGCAGGCGACCCAGAAAACCCAAACGGCTCCGACATCTCCGACCCCTGATGACGACTACGGTATCGGCACCGTCGCGGAAAGTCTCAAGTTAGACGGAATAAACTACTACCTGTTCGTTATCATTGCCGGCATCGGTTCATTGATAGCTTGGCTCGGCGGTATTCTTTTCGACCTTTCTCTAAGCGCCTTCACGGCCAATATGGCCCCGCTAGTTGAAGAATTGGGATTACAGATAGCTATAGGTGAGATGTGGACCATCGTCAGAGACATCTTCAATCTCCTGTTCATCTTCGGTCTTATCTACGCCGGATTCAGGATCATCCTCGACGCCAACGATTCGTCTTCAAAAAAGACCATCGGCACCATAGTGATAGCGGCACTCATCATAAACTTCAGTTTATATTTCACCCAAATAGTGATCGACTTCACCAACGTGGCGGCGTATCAGATACACCAGATGATAGTCGGAAACAATTCGACCCAAAAGCATTTCGGATCTATACCCGTGCCCAGTACCTCCAGCCAGTTCTATCTTCTCTCGGGTCTAAACGAACAAAGGAGTGGCGGCGGCGATTCCATCAAAAACGAGATCGGGGCTGTAGCGGGAGGCAAACAGCCTTCGGACTCAAGCAGTCCGATCGGGGCCATCGCGCTCGGATTCATATTTTTGATATTCTATTCCTTACTCGGTTTCGTGTTCATTGCGGCCGCCGCGATGCTTATCACCCGCTTTTTCGCTCTCATTTTCTGGATGATCTTTTCGCCGATATTGCTTTTAGGACTGGTTTTGCCAAAGATGCAGTCACAGAGCGACAAGTGGCTGAAGCAATTTTTCAACCAGGCATTAGTAGGGCCGGTATTGGTCTTTATGATCTACCTTTCACTTCGCGCTCTTCAGGGATTGGGGGGCAGCGGTCGCGAACCTGGTCTCATGGCCACCATCATCTATTTGATGGTGGTTATAGCCTTTTTAGCGGCTTCGCTTAAGGTAGCTAAATCCTTCGGCGCCTATGGCGCCGACCGGGCAATGAGTATCGGAAACGGAATAAGGGGAAGCGTACAGGGGTTTGTGGGCAGAAATACTTTGGGACGAATGGGAGATGCTTATAATCGCCGCCTGGAAGAGCGCGGGGTATCCGATAAAAGTTGGCGACGTGGTATTGCTTCTTCCTTAGCTGGCTCTAAATACGGCAGTTCATACTCTAGAGAGACAGCAAGGAGTTCCGATGAAAAAGCAGCACAAAAGCGAGCCCGCTATGACCAAATACATGGGGCCCCAATTAGAGTTCCCGGTACAAGTAAGGCTATACCTTTCACACGCGGAAAAGGAAAAGACCGGCAAGGAATCGTGCAAAATATTGCCGCTGGCGGCATAGACATGGAAAAGGCAATTTCTGGTGCTTCTAATGAGCAAATCCTGGAGTTACTTGGTCAATACAAGCCCGGTACCGACGAGTATACCAAGTTGGTTGCAAACATGAGTGCCAGTCAATACGAAGCGGTTATGAAAGCCAAGCCCGAAGAGATGGACGACGGGGCTAAAGCCAAACTAAGCGCACAAAGAAAGACTGCGGTTGAAACATATCTAAACAAAAACGGAGGCTCTTTGGTTCAAAACATCAAGAACGCTAGCGATGCTCAACTGAAAGTCATCGGCGCAGAAGATATCGCTAAACATGCAGCTGACCTTAAACAGTCACAGTTTGACGACATTATGAAGAGTAAAGAGTACACTGAGACTGAGAAAAGCAATATTCGTACGGCGAGAGAGACCGAGTTGGATAATAGGTTCCAATTGAACCCTGCCACATTCTTTACAGGACGCAAAGACAAGGACGTTGCAAAACTCCCTAAGAAAATATTGGTCGACAGCAAAGCTGCACCTTATATCACCGGTGCGGCCTTAAAACAAATCCTTCATGAAGATACACTAGAACCTGCTGACCGCGTTACCGTCAGAGCCAATGTCACAGCTACGGGTAACGCGGCGGCTAAAAAATGGCTTATTACTCCCGAGGGGCGGCTTTTCTAAGATGGCAAAATATGGATAGTGTATTAGATAAAAAAAGCAGACTGGAGCTATTGAAAAAGGCACCGATTGAAGTACAAGAAATGTACGGCAATGAGGATTTAGGTGACACTCTCTTATCTTTGGCCAATGTGTTAAATATGAACGCGGATTCAGCATACGATAACTTGGCCTTGACCGTGGGTGACGTCATTTTACGTCTGTATAAAAAAAGTTTATTGCCACAGGTATTAAAAGACCGATTAGGCCTCAACGAGAACCAAATAACTATTGTTGTGGATGCTCTGTCTCCTTTCTTGGAAAGAATACCGGAATTACCATCTACGCCGGAACCCGTGCCAGCGATTCCGCCAACATCAACAACTGCACCTAACATTGAAGATGCGGCGAATAAGATGGTGCCGCCAAATGCATTGAATCTAGCTCCCCTAGCCGCGGTCAAACCCATGCGCACTTACTCCGACGACGTCAACATGAGCCGCGCTCACAGCTACGGCGCCTTCAGACCACAAGCAGAAGACGATACGGACGAGCCGACACACAGCAGTAGCCAGGACGACTTGATGAGAAAATAGAAATTAGAGAGTAGAAAGTAGTAGTAATGAGCCAAACTAAGTCATTTAAAGACCTGATCGTATGGCAGAAAGCCAAGGCTTTAGCCATAATGATCTACAAAATTACCGATGACTTTCCAAAATCAGAGCAATTCGGATTATCGAGCCAAATGCGACGATCAGCGGTTTCAATATCATCCAATATCGCTGAAGGATACAGGCGTTTTCACGCCAAAGAAAAACGTCAATTCACCAGTACAGCATTCGGGTCCGGTGCCGAACTTGAAAGCCAGCTAGAGATAGCTAAAGAGATTTACAGGGAATGTTCCTATCAGGAGGCGGAGGATTTGCTTGCTGATATAATGAAGATACTGAACAGTTTCTTATCGAAGTCATGAGTCCACTTCTACTCTCTACTTTCTAACTTACTACTTACTAAATCATATGAGATTCGAAGTTCCGCAATTCATCGAGATCGAGGATAAGATATTCGGTCCTTTGACCTGGAAGCAATTCGTGTACGTCGCCGGGGGAGCGGGGGTAGCGGCCGTGCTTTTCTTTTTCACTCCGTTCATAGTGTTTTTGATACTAGGTCTGCCGGTCGCCGCCTTTACCTTCATCCTGTCTTTCTATCCGGTCAATAATCGACCCTTTTCCATATTCTTAGAGGCCGCGGTCCGATATTTCAAGGGCACGAAATTATACCTATGGCGCAAACGGGGAAGTGGCGTATATAGCCAGCAACAAGCCGAAGAAGCGACCGCTCCGGTATACATGCCGCCCAACGACACTGGCCATATCGCCTCGCTCTCGCGCCGATTGGAAATGAAAGCTATCCAGAAAGAAAACATCTAGTCGCCTGAGCAAGGTGTTATCATACTGGTGATGCCGGCTCAGAAAAACACCACGCAGACATTCGTACCGTTGCGTGACATCAAAGACAACGTCGTGATCCTCAAAAATGGCCAGATGAACATGGTCATGTTGGCTTCGTCGATCAACTTCGCGCTCAAGTCGATCGACGAGCAAGAAGCGATCCTGAGACAATTCCAATCTTTCCTCAACACCATCGATTTTTCGATCCAATTTTACGTACAATCGCGACGCCTCAACATCAGGCCATATCTGGAACTACTGCAAAGCCGCGAAGAGAAACAGGACAACGATCTGATGAAGATCCAACTCCGCGAATATATGCAGTTCGTAAAAACTTTCACAGCCGAGGTCGATGTCATGAGCAAGAGCTTTTTCATAGTCGTACCTTATACACCGACCGCAGCGAACATTCAGAACAGCTTGGAGAGTTTCAAGAACGTCATAGGTAGCAAAAAAGAAGTGTACTTCGACGACAAGAATTTCACGGAGCACAAACTCCAGCTGGAGCAAAGGGTATCCTTGGTCGAGCAGGGTCTTTCGAGCATCGGCGTACGAACTATACTTCTCCAAAATGAGGAGTTGGTGGAGTTGTATTATCATATATTCAATCCGGGCGAGGCCGGCAACGTGGCGCCGAGTAGTAAGTAGTTTTTAGTTGTCAGTTTTTAGTGAATAGTGAATAAAATCAACTCTTTTAAAGACCTAACCGTGTGGCAAAAGTCATTTGATTTGGTCCTCAATGTCTACAAATTAACCGACGGTCTACCAAAGATCGAGCTGTACGGCCTATCTGACCAAATGAAACGATCGGCAACTTCTATCCCCTCTAACATCGCTGAGGGTTCAAAACGCGGGTCAAGAAAAGATTTCAAGCAATTCGTCAGAGTTGCCTACGGGTCATCTGCGGAATTGGAAACTCAATTGCTGTTAGCCAAAGAGTTGTATAATGTCGATATATCGAATCTGATATCAAACCTTAGCGATATACAAAAAATGTTATCGGGGCTTATCAAAAAACTAAGCACTGACAACTAAAAACTTCTCTATGGGCATTTTCGATCTTTTAAAAAAAGGTGGTACCAAGCAAGAGGGTATTCTCGATACCGAAAGCGCTTTGATGACGCTCGAGGACGTAGTGGCTCCCTCGGCCGTCCGAGTCGACCCGCGTAGCATAAACATCAGCGGCATGAACGCCCGCGTGTTCTTTGCCGTGTCATATCCGCGCTATCTCAACGACGGCTGGCTCGAACCGATACTCGACCTCGAGAAAGAACTCGACGTCTCTATAGTGATACACCCGATCGACACCGCCGAAACTTTAAAGAAATTTCAAAAGAAAGTAGCCGAGGTCCAGAGTCAGATCAACGCCAATGAGGAGAAGGGGATGGTGCGCGATCCACAACTCGAGGCCGCTTACCGCAACCTCGAAGACCTACGTGACAAGCTCCAACAAGCGGAGGAGAAGCTCTTCGACGTCGGTCTCTACATCGCGGTCTATGGCGCCGACGAGGAATCCCTCAACAAGACCGAAGCGGAAGTGAAAGGCATATTGGACTCGCGTCTGGTATATCTAAAGCCGGCTCTGTTCCAGCAGGAACAGGGTCTCAGGAGCGTTCTACCGACCATGACCGACGAGCTTATGGTGCACAGCAAGTTCAACTCGAGCCCGCTATCGAGTTTCTTCCCGTTCACTTCTTTCGACCTAACCTCGGACACCGGCATTTTATACGGCATTAACCGCCATAACTCCAGTCTGGTCCTATTCGACCGTTTTTCGCTTACCAACTACAACTCGGTCACTTTCGCCACTTCGGGTGCCGGCAAATCCTACACCACTAAGTTGGAGATCTTGCGTTCCTTGATGTTCGGTACCGAAGTCATCGTCATCGACCCGGAAAGGGAGTACGAATACTTGGCCGAAGCCACTGGCGGACGATTCTTCAACATTTCGCTCTCGAGCGCTCACCACATTAACCCTTTCGATCTGCCCGATCCGGAAGAGAATGAGGACCCTGAAGACCTACTACGTTCCCACATCATCGAACTGATCGGTCTGATGCGATTGATGCTCGGGGGATTGTCGCCCGAGGAAGAGACGATAATCGACCAAGCTCTACACGAAGTATACGCGCTCAAAGACATCAACGGCGACGCTTCCTGGAAGGGTATGGAATCGCCCCTTTTGACGGACTTCGAGATGGTACTGGCCGGCATGGATGGCAGCGACTCCTTGATCGCCAGGCTCCAAAAATACACCTCCGGCACTTGGTCGGGCTTCATGAACCAGCCCACCAACGTCGACATAAATCAAAAGTTCGTCGTTTTCTCGCTTCGCGACATGGAGGACGAACTTAAGACCGTGGCGATGTATATCATCATGAACCATATCTGGAACATGGTGCGCCGTCGACTACAAAAGCGCCTCATGGTCATCGACGAGGCCTGGTGGATGATGAAGAGCGAGGACACCGCCTCTTTCTTGTTCTCGCTGGCTAAACGGGGTCGTAAATATTACCTCGGCATCGCCACCATCACTCAAGACGTGGATGACTTCCTTCGTTCTCCTTATGGCGTGCCGATGATCACCAACTCATCCCTGCAATTTCTGATGAAGCAGTCGCCGACATCGATCGATCTCGTGCAACGCACTTTCAACCTGACGGACGAGGAGAAACTTCTACTTCTCGAGAGTAATGTGGGGGAGGGCATATTCTTCGTCGGTCTCAAGCACGTGGCCATCAAGGTTATCGCCAGCTACACGGAGGATCAGATCATCACTTCCGATCCGCATCAGCTCCTACAGATCAAACAAGCGCGCGCCGAACTAAAGGCGGCGCAGGGGTAGAATTATGTCGAATCTAGCACGGAAAGTAGTCAAAAAGGTGAGCAGGCGAGCCGATGCGGCGCTAGAACGTCCCGAATTACTGCGCAGAGTCAGGGCTCGCGAGCGCCGGAGAGATCGGGAACGCAACCCGCTCACACCAGAGGAACGCTCGATTCAACAAGCGAACGCTCGAAGACTTACCGGCGGCACTAGAGGACTGATCCGCCTCGCTCGGGGCAAAGGTCCGGCCAGTGCCTCTTTAATAATGGTAGCCACCGCTTCATGGGCCATCATCGCCGGCACAGCTTTTTTATGGCCGGTCCAAGCGATCATGGCTGTTGTATCGATCGGCACACTGGGTACCTTGCTGGTCTTGGACACGGAATGGGTCGGGTATCTCGATCTGTTCGGCTGGGTCTCTAGTTGGGGACAGGAAATGTTTTTTATCTCCCTCATTATCGTCTTCATCATCGGCTTTTTAGTGATGCTGACGGCTATATCCGTTTACACCATCAGGGGAGTCAGTATCGGCCAAAACCTCAGTATATTTGTCATGGCGATTTGTTTAGCCCTGTACGCGGTGCCAGTCGCAAATCTATTTCCTTGGATGTGGTTGTGGTGCTTCTACGTGGTGAAAAGCCAAGCGGACAGGTGACGAGTTGCGTTATACTTTAGGGACATGAACAGTTCGATCAAATCGACCGTCTTTCTGGGGTTTTGGCTGTTGCCCAGCATCGCGGCCGCGCAAATGTTTGCGCCTATCACAAGCATGCTCACCACCGCGAACGAAGCTCCCACACCTTCCGGATCCGTCGACGTAGTGATCGAGGGACAGACCTACAAACCCTCTTTCTACTCAGGTCGCGCCGAGCCCACTACCGGTAATGTTATTAGATTAGTGGCCATACCAGCCGGACGAGACCCTCAAGACTTCACCTACCAATGGACGGTGAATGGTAACGGCATCGCGGCAACCGGGCCAGTGGCCACTTTCTCAGACCTGTTCAGTACCAAACTGCGCGTCTCAGTGAACGTGGTCGATAATGACGGCGCCTTGTGGGCACGGAAAGACGAGATGATAACTCTATCAAAGCCACAGGTAGTATTCTACGAAGAGAATGTGCTTAGGGGTCACGGTTCGCGCGCCATAGTCGACAGCCACACCCTGATCGGGGAAGAGGGAGTGATCCGTGCCGAACCATACTTTATCGGCCTGCAAGCCGATCCCGCTTCGTATCGCACCGCATGGAAAGTAAGCGGTGGCCCAGTCGATTCCGGCGGCGATTGGCGCGAACTTTTGTTACAACGACCACAAAGTCCGCTCTCCAACTACCGGATCGAATTTTCCGCTCGCAACAATGACAACCTCGCGGAAGTTATCAGCGGGGGTTTCGACCTCAACTTCGGCCTATGAAATACTTAATCCTTATACCCGTCACCATTTGCTTGCCACTACTGGCACATGCCGAGTTCGAGCCTTTTCAGACCTTGCCAGGACTACAAAACGCCGGCAGTTTGACCACCCAGCAGTACATCAACGCGCTTTACGTCATCGCCATCGCGGCCGCGTCCATACTGGCGGTCTTTAAGCTTATGTGGGCGGGGGTGCAGTACATGCTGTCGGATGTCGTTACTAGCAAACAAAAGGCTAAAGGTGATATTCAAGGTGCTCTTCTTGGTCTCTTGATTATCCTGGCGGCTGTCACCATTTTGAACACTATTAATCCAAATCTCACGCAGATTAATTTTTTGCGAAATGCCGCTCCTGTTAATCCAGTACAAGGCAGCAATACAACACCGGAGGAAAATATAGTTAACGTCGTAGAAACTGAAATTGACTGTGGGGAAGAATTACGTTCATGCGGGGCGACAGATGAATCTGGAATGAATAATTGCACTTGTATCGACTAAAATGAAACGAACATTATTTATCATCATAGGAGGGGCGGCCTTGTTCCTGATATTTTCTTTATGGCTCTACTTGCTCCTTTTTGGGACACCGCGCTCGGTAAGTGAGGTGGTTGGCGATTTTGGTTTTGGTGATGTGACCGTCACCCCTATAAGTCCCGCCGAAACATCCACCGACGACACCACGCGGCAAATCGATCTTTCGACTGCCGGTACGCTATATCAACTAACATCCAAACCAGTCGCTGGTTTTGCTATCACGGCTACTGAAGACGGGCTTCGTGTGCTCTACGCTGAACGCGGCACCGGTCACGTGTATCAGATTGATGTTGTCACCGGCGAAGAAACCAGGTTGTCACAAAAGACATTGGTAGCCGTCAACCGGGCCTTCTTCGCTCCAGACGGTAGTGCCGTAGTACTGGTAGGGGAGACAACCGTTGGTTCAGTCGCGCACTTGGAAGAGTTGACTACCGATAGCCTAACGCACAATTTCCCAGAGAATGCTGACAACATTGCATTCACTGACAACCGAGAGGTTCGTTACACCGTCACGAGCCAGAACGGCACCGCCGGTTATGTCTATGACTTGGAGGCGGCCGCGACTGCCCAATTATTCGCTACCCCCCTACGAGACGTGCAGGTAACCTGGAACACGGACGAGCCTTTGATATACCCTCGCACCGCCCCAACCTTGCGCGGTCGGCTCTATAGTGTTTCGGGCAGTAGTAACTTAATGCCCACCGGTACGGCCGGGGTTTCTTTCAGTGCTCTCGCCAGTCCTGTTTTCTTGGGTTTAAAAATTGAAACGTACACGCATCCTAAAAGTGGAAACTTAGTCTCTTATGCCAGCCTTGGCGATGCTGAAACCATTACTCTGGGCACCACCGCCTTGCCGGAAAAATGTGCCTTCGACCCAAGCTCAATGGTGTTGATCTGGTGCGCGTCGCCGGTTGGGCTAATGACACCAAAAAGCCAAGCCGATTGGTACAAGGGGCTAACGAGCTTCACGGACTCTTTGTGGCGCATCGACCTAACCAATAACGGCACGGCTACGGAGGTCGATAACCTCACCAAGACCAGTGGCCGACAGGTTGACGTCACGGATCTCCAAATTGACGCCACTGGTAGCACTCTCTTGTTTAAAAATAAAAACGATGACACCCTTTGGCTTAAGCGCCTATCACAACCAACATCGCCAGACCTAAACGCGGCGACGGATGAAGAACTCTTGGGCGATGGCGAAGAGGTTACTGACGGTGAAATATAGGGCCACCGAGGCGGACAGGGTATAGGCAATAAAACCAATCATAACCGGGAGTACGTACCGCATGTTGAGATGCATACTGCGCGCAAAGTCGTCCTTCATACTGGACGGTCCATCCTTCTTCGGCGGCAAGGCAGGTAGCGAGATCTGGGCTTGAACGAACTGTGTCACGCCGGCCAATATCGCTAGCGGCAGACTCTTGGCGGCAATGTCGACGAACCCGAGGAATATCATGTCGGCGGTTTCGGGAGTGGGAATGAACGAATATAACAAATCGGCATTGATGCCGGGAAGCGGCACGCCACCGCCTCGGGCCACAGAGAAGTACAAAGCGATGACGATCGGTATCTGTAGGAACATCAGGAAGATCCCTGAAAAAGGATTGATACCGGCCTCGCGATAAATTTCCATTGTGGCGCGCGCCAGCGCTTCGCGGTCGTCCTTATGTTTTTCGCGGATATCGTTCAATTTCGGCTCCACTTCCTTCATCATCTTTTGCATCCTCGATGCCTTGATCGATAGCGGCAAAAGCACGAATTTTACCAAAATGGTTATAGCGACGATCGCCAGACCGACGTCGCTTCCAGGAATAATGTCGATAAAAAAGACGAGACCGTTGTAGATCGGATCGAAGAAGAAAGTGTGCCACACGTAGCTCATAGGTTTTAGTTTTTAGCTGGTAGTACCATCGATCGCTCCAAACATGCTTTCAAATCAGCAAACTTCGCTCCCGCGGCGGCGGGCCTTGTCAGGATAATATACACGCCCTTGAGATCTCGGTCACGCGAAAGGCGATAGAGGATATTGTAAATACGACGACGCAGTCGATTGCGGTCGACCGCGCGCTTGTGAACCTTCTTGCCGACCACGACAGCGCCATGGAACGAGTCGGACTCCTGGAATACCAGGGTGAAAAGTGTCTCATGACGCCGGCGGCCGGTAGCAAAAAAGCGATCGAACTCCTTTTTGGTCAATCGCTCTTTTTTCTTCAACATAATTTTAGAAAGTAGTGATTAGAAAGCGGTAAGTAGTATAACGACAACCGCGCAAATGGCGAGTCGCCGCCCACTTTCTAATTCTACCGACTACTTACTAGGGCGCACGGCCAGCTGAGCGCGACCCTTGCGACGACGAGCCTTGAGAACATTGGTGCCCTTAGGGCTGTTCTTGCGGGCCAAAAAGCCGTGAGTGGTCATGCGCTTCTTTTTGCTCGGTTGATAGGTTCTTTTTGGCATATCGAAATTAAAATGTTTCGACAACTATACACCATTTCGAGCCTTTGTCCACCCAACGACGACTCTCATGTGGTGCCGAACACCAGACACGATACTTGGTCGTTATTGGAAGTCGACATTGTTAAAAGAAAAAAATGTTGCTGAATTGTCGAAAAGTATGCCGATCGGTTTACAGTATCGGAGTCCGGAGTATAATTCTCTCTACTTGCAGTAGAAATAGGTGTTATGTCTCAAACCTCTCCATCGATCATCAATAACATCCTACAGACGGAACAGGTGGACACCAAAAAATTATGGGACGATGCTTTGGTGGCCATAGAGCTAGGAATAACCCCCGCGAACTTCAAGACATGGTTCCGCGACACTCGTATCGTGTCGCTAGAGGACGGAACTGTGACTTTGGGAGTGCCTAGTGTTTTCGTGCGCGACTGGCTTCAAGACAAATTTCAATCGATGATACTGCGTGTACTGCGAGAAAACACTCCCCACGTACGTAACATCGAATACGCTGTAGTCGCCAGAACCGAGAAAAAGCAAGAGAACCGCACCCAAAGCGTCAACGCCGCCCTACCACTCGAAGAATACTACATAAACAAGAGCGACAACCTGAATCCCCGATATACGTTCGACACGTTCGTGATCGGCCCTTTCAATGCCTTGGCCCACGCCGCGGCCAAGACAGTGAGTGAAAAACCCGGCATTACTTACAATCCACTGTTCATCTATGGAAAGACCGGCCACGGCAAGACGCACCTGATTCAGGCGGTGGGAAACCAACTCAAAAAAACCGGGAAAAAAGTGTTTTATGCGACCGCTGAACGCTTCACTGTCGACTACTTCAACTCTTTGCAGAACGGCACCGCCAATAGTTTTAAGGACAAATATCGTCAGTACGACGTGTTAGTGATGGACGATGTACAATTCCTCAATAGTAAAGAAAAAACCCAAGAGGAGTTATTCCACCTGTTCAACACCCTACACGACAACAATAAACAAATAGTGTTTTCGAGTGATATCCATCCCGCGCTCCTATCCGGTATGGAGGAACGTTTACGTTCACGTTTCGCGGCCGGCATGATAGTGGACATACCGGCACCAGACCAAGAGTCTAGAGCGGCCATCCTGAGGGCTAAAGCCGCCCAAAACCACCTCACTTTGAGCGAGGATGTTATTCAACATTTGGCGGAGTCGATCAATGGCAACATTAGGGAATTGGAAGGTGCTTTAAACTCGATAATGTGCCAATCACAACTACTAGGCAGGATACTGCCGCTCGAGGAGGTGAAGGATATAATCAAAAACAGCGCCCGACCAAGAAGAAGTATGGCCATAGACGATGTGGTGGAAAAGGTAGCCAACTTTTTCAACATCGAACCTGCCTCTATTTATGAAAAGACGAGACGCAAAGAGGTGGTGAAGCCGAGGCAGCTCATAATGTATATCTTAAGGGAAGACTTTGCTGTGTCTTATCCGACGATCGGACAAAAACTAGGCGGCCGCGACCACACCACCGTTATCCATTCGTGTGAAAAGATCAAGAACGAATTAAAAAATGGCGGGGAACTGGAAGAGGAGGTGACCCAAATACGCGCCCTATTAAAGTGAGCATTGGCGCCCTTAAGCAAAACCGGTCCATGGACCGGTTTTGCTTTATGTTGATAATTATGTTGATAAACCACCAACAATACCTGCTGTGGTTGTGACCTTCATATGGATAAATCGGTCCTAGAACGGGTTTTGTCTTGGTATTTACGCCATGAGTTCGGACATACCCATATTTATCCAGGGTCAACGATAGTGATCGTTGGTTATTTTGTCCATATTTATGAGCATATTATTCAGTTCTCAACATTTCCACACCCCTAATAATAAGGGTGTAAAAAAGATCGTTGGGCGACAATCCACAGGGTGGTGGGTTATAATTCCAGCTATGAAAGCCGTATTGGATCAGGGTGAGTTTCTGGAAAAACTAGAGTTAGTGGCCAAAGTCAGCACCAAACACGTCACGTTGCCGGTGTTGCAGTGCGTCTTGTTGGTGGCCGAAGACGAACACCTGATCATTCGTGCTACCAACCTGGAGGTCGCTATGGAGGTCGTGGTCGGGGCGCGAGTGGGGGAGTCGGGGGTGGTGGCTGTTCCGGCGGCCGTACTGCTTCAAACAGTGATGCTTGGTGGGCAAAAAGAAGTTTCCCTCAGAAGTGACGGTGGCAGTTTGGTCGTCGAAGGTTCTGGTTCTGAAACTCTCATTAAAACCGTATCACATGAGGAGTTTCCTTCGATACCTAAGATCGAAGGAAAAGGCCAAGTCATCGGTAACCACATGTTCAGTTTGGGTATAAAAGCATCCGCTTTTGCCGCATCCTTATCTTCTATTAAACCAGAATTAGGCAGTATCCATATTTTTCAAAAGAAAGAGCAGTCGCTGACTTTTGTGGCCACCGACTCGTTCCGTTTGATGGAGAAGACCGTTCCCCAAAAAGGTGTGGTGTTCGAGTCCTCGGTTCTGTTGCCGCAAAAGAACGCTCTGGAGATATCACGGGTTTTAGACGCCAACACGTCCAAAGATCCGGTTTGTCGTTACAATGACCACCAGTTTTCTTTAGAGTTCGATAATGGTGTCTATATCACATCAAGATTGGTTTCCGGATCCTTCCCTGATTACGAGCAGATAATGCCCAAAGAGTTCGTTGCTTCTGTGACCGTGTTAAAAGAGGATCTGTCACACGCTTTTAAGAAGACCAGCATATTTCTCAATAGATTTTTTCAGGTCGGATTACGAATCGAAGACTCGTCTTTGACGGTTTCTGCGTCTGGTGGTGAGGTCGGCACGACCACCGAATCGATAAAGGCCGAGGTTTCCGGAGAAGTTTTGGGTCTCAACTTCAACCAGCGTTACATATCGGATGTGCTCCCACATTTGGTGGACGACAGTGTTGTCATGCAGTTCTCTGGCATAGGGCGCCCGATGGTCATGAGGGGTTTGGGTGATCCTTCGGTGCGTTACTTGGTGATGCCGATGAATAAGTGATACATCTCTATGGCCGAGTTGAAGAAAATATCTTCTCTATTCGATAAGTACAAAAAAACACTAGTGGCTCCAGAGTCTTCGGTAGTCGGTGTCTTTGTCGATGTGGTACAAGATCTTTTAGGTGTTGAGTGTCAAAAAGGTCAAGTGCGCTACAATCCGACCACACGGGTCTTGTCGTTTTTGGGGGGTGGTGTGTTACGTGGCGAGTGTAAGACACATGAAGCGGAGATATTGGCTCATTTGAGGGGTCGTTTGGGGGACAAAAACGCACCCAGACACATTCTTTGACTTCTATCGTTGTCTGGTGCCAACGTCAGCACCCTCCTCTGTCAGAAGATCGTCAGCTTCGCCGGCGCCCACACCACTGGCTCCCAACAAAGAAATGAATTGGGCGTTCTTCCACTTGGTCACACCGTATTCCCATAAAATGTATTGCCCGTCACTTGCGGGGTTGTTGGGGTACGGACCACGCGGGTCGTCTTTGTTTACGTAGTGCAATATGGAGTGGGTGTTTTGATAGAGGGCCAGCAACAACGCCGCTGTGTCAGGCTCGTCATTTAGGTTGTTCACCAGGCTACTAGCATCTACAAAGTAGCCGTTGGAACGTAAAACCGGCTTTATGTCGTCAGGGATAGCGGGTGGTTCGGCAAAAGATTCCTCCGGGCGCTTCTCCATGGCCACATCCATATAAGCGCGCCATAAGGGCGAGATGATCAGGCCGGATATCTCATTCATCGATCGGTTGTCGTTGTTTCCAGCCCAAGCGCCGACGACCAAGTTCGGTGTGTATCCGAATATCCAGGCGTCACGGCGGTCGTTGGTGGTACCGGTTTTGGCCGCCACATCTTTCGATCCGAAGTAGAGAAGAGAATTTGCGCCGTAGAGCGGCGTTCTGGCCACGTTGTCGGAAAGTATGTCGGATATCTCCAGGGCGGCATCGCGGTCCATGACCCTTTGTCCTTCCGGTTCGTCCTTGTCGACCTCTTCCAATACCGAACCGTCGTTGTCCTCGATCTTGAGAATACTCCGGGTGGGCTTCTTTACCCCTTCGTTGGCGAAGACGCTATAGGCGCCGGTCATGTCGAGTAGGGTCACTTCGCCGCCGCCGAGCACTAGTGTCAATCCATAGCGTCTCCAGTCGGTCAGGGTAGCCAAGCCGGCATCGCGGGCTAGTTTTATGGATTCTTCCATGCCGGCTAAGTACAGTGTTTTCACTGCTGGGATGTTCAATGATTGAGCCAAAGCGTTTTTCATCGAGACTGGGCCACGAAAACGGTTGTCGTAGTTTTGTGGGGAATAACAGCCGTCTTCCGAGGTGAAATTATCAGCGGCGCAAGATGTAGAAAACTGTGTCTGTACATCGAAGAGGGTCGTGGCTGGGGTGTAACCCTTTTCGAAGGCTTTGGCGTAGATGAATGGTTTAATGGCTGATCCCGGCTGCCGTTCGGCGATGGCGATGTTGTAATTGCCGTCCACTGCTTCGTCGAAATAGTCGCGCGAACCTACCATGGTCAAGATGTCTCCGGTTCTGGGGTCGATGGCGACCAGGGCGGCGTTCGACGCGTTGAATTGCTTCTCGTTCTTGAGGGCGTATTCGTTGACGATCTTCTCTGCCTCGGTCTGCAGTTCGATGTCTAGTGTGGTTATCACTTTTAGTCCACGAGTAGCAAGTTCGTCCTCGCCAAAACGTTCGGCCAGTTGTTCGCGCACATACATCACGAAATGTGGCGCTCGAATACCAGTATTAGCATCGCCTACAAAGGTCACAACTTCGTTCTTGGCCGCATCGTATTCGTCTTGTGTTATGAACCCGAGTTCTAACATGCGGCCAAGTACCCGATCTTTGCGGTCCTCGAGGGCCGCACGGTTGTTTCCGTGGGGAGAAAAATATGTGGGCGCTTGAGGTATGGCAGCTAGATACGCCGCCTCGGCCAAGGTCACATCGGACGCCGATTTGCCGAAGAAGGTGCGACTAGCCTCTTCGACACCGTAAATGGTGCCGCCGTAAGGCGATTCGTTGAGGTAATACCAGAGTATCTCCTCCTTGGTGAGTATTTGTTCGAGTCGGAGGGCTAGGATAGCCTCCTTCATTTTGCGGATGTAGGATTTTTCGCGGCTCAAAAGCGCGTTCTTTATCACTTGTTGGGTGATGGTGGAGCCGCCTTGGCCACGCAGGTCGCCGCCGGTGAAGTTGTAGTAAAGCGCTCGGACTATGGCTAGCGGCCGGACTCCCCAGTGGCTAAAGAAGGTGTCGTCCTCGATGGCGACCGTCGCGTTTTTGATGTGGTGCGAGATGTTTTCGTAGGGAATGACCGTGCGTTTGACGTCTTGGTTGAGGTCATAGAGGACGATCTCGCCAGTGCGGTCGTATATTTTGGTGGACTGCAAAACTCGGCGCTGTTCGAAGGCCGACAGGTCCGGGATGTCGAGGGTAGATATGAATATCAGGAGACCTCCGGCCGCTATGAACCCTAAGACTGTGGCCACGACGACCCCGTCCATCAACCAATCCTTCCAGTGGATTCCGGCTCTATTTTTAGAGTTTTTCATGTGACGTACGCTATCCTGCCATAATATCAGGAACACGCCAATTGTGATAAACTCGATGGGTATGAAATTGTCAGATGAGCTCAAAAATAGGGGTCTGATCCAAGACGCTTCGGCCGACTTGGACACGATATTGGGTGAAAGACGCGTTCTTTATATCGGTACAGATCCTACCGCCGACTCTTTGCATGTCGGTCATTTGGCATGGGTAGTACTCATGAAGCGCCTCGCGGACGCCGGACATAAGATCGTTCTTCTTGTGGGTGGAGGTACTGGCATGATCGGCGACCCTAAGGAGAAAGGGGAACGGCCGCTCTTGACGGTAGACGATATCGATAAGAATGCCGTCGCCTTAGCGGCGCAACTCAAAGCCATCCTAGGAGATCGTGCAGATTTCACGATGGTGAATAACGCCGAATGGTTACGTGAGGTCAAGTTGTTGGATTTCCTGCGAGATACCGGCAAACACTTTACCGTGAACGAATTGATCAAACGTGATTTGATCAAACGCCGGCTTTCTAACCCGGAAGATAGTATTTCTTACACCGAGTTCACTTACTCCCTGCTCCAGGCTTACGATTACCGGGAACTCAACCAGCGTTATGGGTGCGATCTGCAGGTGGGCGGAAGCGACCAGTGGACCAACATACTTTCCGGCGTGGACTTGATCCGCAAGCGCGAAGGAAAAGAAGTGTTCGCTTTTTCGATACCGCTCGTCACCGACCGGTCTGGCCGCAAGTTCGGCAAGAGCGAAGGCAATGCCGTCTGGCTCGACGCCGTCAAAACGTCTCCCTATTTGTTTCATCAGTTTTGGCTCAATGTGGAGGATGAAAAAGTGATCGATTATCTGAAGATCTACACTTTTTTGTCTCTATCTGAAATAACGTCTTTGGAGGATGAGTGGAATAAAGACAGGAGTACGCGCTTGGCGCAGAAACGACTCGCCGATGAGGTGACCAAGTTCGTTCATGGAGAAGCCGTCGAATTGGAGACGGCCGTAGTCAATGTCGCCACAACAGACCTGATCGTCGATGTGTTGGTGTCGACCGGTTTGGCCTCGAGCAAAAGGGAAGCGAGAGAATTCATCGAAAGCGGCGCCGTCACTCTAGATGGTGAGAAGGTCTCTGATGTGACCGCTCAAGTGCGAGCCGGCGAGTTGCAGCGTGGTAAGCGCAAGATGAATAGTGTTCGTCTAGAAGTGAAGTAGGACGAGAAAGGCCGGCACCTAATTTCCAAATTAGAAACTAGTAGCTAGAAAAGGCGACGCTGTAAGCGTCGCCTTTTCGCACCCTGATAGATCTTGACCGTTAAAGGTGGTCTTCGTCGTCGAACGAATCGTAGTCGACATCCTCCGCGTCCTCCTCCAGACCGGGGTCCTTTTCCTCCTCTTCCTCCTCTTCCCCGGCGTCTTCCTTGATATGGCCGAAACCTTCGGTGTCATCGGCCTCCACTGGATCGTCGCTCAATTCCTCAAGCATGGAATCGTCGATACTGGCTTCGGCTTCGCCCTCTTCCAGCTCCTCCTCTTCGTTTTTCATTTCGTGATCGGATGTCATTTTGTCGCTGTTTTATATGTTTCGAAAACAGATTTTAGCGCATTATCGATGATGTGCAAGTGCGGTCACCGCCACGGCGATAGCATCGTATTCGTCGTCCATAGCTTTCAGGGGGATATTGGGCACAAGACGTCTGAGCATGTCTGTGACGGCGGTCTTGTCGCTCTTGCCATAACCGGTCACCGCCACCTTAACCTCGGCCGGACCGAATTCTTTCACGGCGGCGCCGTATTCTCGTGCCAGGAAGATGATCGCGCCCCTGGCTTCGGCCACCGCCACGGCGGTCTTTTGGTTCTTATTGAAGAAGAGCGTCTCGATGGCCACTTGATCAGGTCGATGTTCGGATATTATCGACCTGAATTGGGCGCCCGCTTCGCCGATACGCTCCGGCAAGGCGGCTTTTTTGTCGGTCAAGATACAGGTGGAGAAGATCAGCCGTTCTTTTCCGCCGTCCTTTTCCATCACGGCCACACCCAACCTGTCGTACCCAGGGTCTACGCCTATGACTTTCATGAGTCTTCGATAGAATCAGGACTATCAGCCGCGGTGAATATTTCCTGTACGTCGCTCTGTTCCTCGAGAGCTTCTATCAGTTCGGCCAGTTTCTCGCCGTCGATATCGGAAAGTTCCATCGGGTTCTGCGGCACGAAGCCGGCGGTCGTTTTGGTGAACGCCCACATCGAGGTGCCCGGGGACCCGAGCGCGTATCCGGTTTTGGTGAAAATGTGGCGAATCTCCTGAGAGGTGCGGTTGTTGTTATCAGTGACCGCGGTGACTATCATCGCCACGCCGCCGGGGCCAAAAGCTTCGAAGATCACCTCCTCCAGCGCTTCGCCGCCGGCCCCGGCGCCTTTTTGGACCGCGCGGTCGATGTTTTCTTTCGGCATCGAGTCTTTTTTGGCGCGCTCGATGACGGCGGCGAGACCTGGGGAGTTGACGTCACCTTTGGCCTTGCGAGATTCCATGGCGATCAGAGTCGAATGTTTGGAGAACACACGGCTCTTGACCGCGTCGGTCGCCGCCTTCTTGTGTTTGATCTTGCTCCATTTGTTATGTCCGGACATAGGTTAGTAATTAGTCAGTAGAAAATAGTAAGTAGTAGTTCGTCTAATCCAAATCGTTTATGTCGTTTGCAGGTGGTCATGAGCAGTGGCGCTTGCGACGCGCCCGCGCGGAGTGCGCTCGAGTAAGCCGAGACGTATAAGATAAGGCTCGATGACATCTTCGATGGTCGAAGGTTCCTCGCCGGTCGCGGCCGCGATGGTGCCTAGACCCACCGGCCCGCCGCCGAACTTGTGAATGATGGCCTCTAATACCGCTCGGTCCGGTTTACCCAAACCTAGTTCATCGACCTCCAAGAGAGCGAACGTACGCTCGACGATGTCGTCGGTTATGTCGGTTCCGTCCAGTTGGGCCAAGTCGCGACAGCGTTTCAGAAGATAATTGGCGGTACGCGGCGTGGCGCGACATCGTTTAGCGATACTCTCCAGCACTTTACTATCGGCGTCCATACCGAGAAGGGAAGCGGAACGCCTGAGGATGTCAGCGATCTCGTTCTCGGAGTAGAAGTCGAGACGGAAAGTGCCCCCCGAGAATCGGGAACGCAACGGGGAAGAGAGCAACGAAACGCGCGTGGTGGCCGCGACCAGTGTGAACGGCGGCAGATCGAGTTGGACGGTGCGGGCGGAGGGGCCTTTACCGATGATGATGTCGAGTACACCGGATTCCATGGCTGGGTACAACACTTCCTCGATCGACTTGGAGAGACGATGAATCTCATCGATGAATAAGACGTCTCCGGGCGAAAGGTTGGTCAAAATGGCGGCCAAGTCTCCTACGCGTTCTATGGCCGGACCGGAAGTGACCCGCATATTTGTGCCCAGAGTCTTCGCGATCAAGTGCGCCAGAGTGGTCTTGCCCAAACCTGGCGGACCATATAGAAGCACGTGCTCGGCGGCGTGTCCCCGTTCGCGCGCGGCGGTCAAAAGAATGCGCAAGTTTTCCTTGGTTTTCTCTTGGCCGATGTAGTCTTCCCAATTTTGCGGTCGCAAAGTTTGGTCCAGATTGCCAGAGGCTTCTTTGGTGAAGGTGCCGGAATCGTTCGTCATAACACCATTATACAGAAATTAGCCCGACGGTGGCGAAAAAGGCAGGAACGGGTCATGCTTGACATTTTTTCTAAATGTGCTAAGATATACCTGTTCTTCATAAAAGTGAAAAAACAAAACACCGCGGCCTTAGGCCTTCGGTGGCTTGTTTTTTCTTTCGAGAGGATAGCTCTCTAAGCAATTGGGTGGTGTGGCGAGGACTTCCTGGTCCTTACCCTTGAGTGAGATCGCTGGGAATTCCCTTAGCGCATCACTCACTTTCATATCTGGAAAGCTTGCTTAGAGAACTATATTCTCGAAAAATCACTTTTTGAACCTGCAAAACCGACTATAGCATAGTCGGTTTTGTTGTCTCTATTGAAATCACTCTTGAGCCGTGTCGTGAATGGCGGCGGAGGAAGGTGACTTCCGCACCAACGTTAGGTCGACCACGCGCTCGAGTTCGGCGAGAGACGTGACTCCTTGTAGCACCTTGTCCATACCGTCTTCGGCCATGGTGGGAATTCCTTGCGGCGTGGCCGCTTCCAAGATCACATGTTCGCGAGGGTCGCGGATAACGGCTTCCTCCACCGCTTCGTCCACCTTGATGGCTTCGAAGACTCCTTGCCGGCCCTTGTAGCCGGTGTGGCCGCATTCTGGACAGCCTTTGGCATCGAAGATCTGTAGGTCGCCGCTTAGGTCCGGAGCCAGAGGGTGTCCGGAGATCACTCGGACGATCTTCGCTTTCTCCTCGGCGCTGGCGGTGCGCGCCACCTTGCACTGTTCGCAAAGTTTGCGTACCAGCCTCTGCCCTAAGACGATGTTCGTGCTAGAACCGATCAAACGCGAGTCGACGCCGAGATCGATGAGTCGAGGGAAAGCCCCAGGCGCGTTGTTGGTGTGCAGGGTAGAGAACACCAGGTGTCCTGTCTCGGCGGCATGGACCGCGGTCTCGGCCACCTCGCGGTCTCGGATCTCGCCGACCATGATGATGTCCGGGTCTTGGCGCAAGATGGAGCGGAGTCCCTGGGCGAAGGTATACCCCTCTTCGACCTGAGTCTGCACTATGCCGTCCACCTTGTATTCCACAGGGTCTTCGATGGTGATGATCTTGACTTCGGGGTTATGCACGGCGCGCAGGAAGGCGTACAGGGCAGTGGTCTTTCCCGAACCGGTCGGGCCGGTGGTGATAATCATGCCGTTGGGGCGTTTCAGCTCTTCTTCCATTACTCTGTGCATAATTGGATTGAGCCCGAGCTTTTCCATGTCGAAACTGGCGACCGTGGGGTCCAAAAGACGCATGACGATACTTTCACCGGCCGAACCGGGTATTACTGAGGTACGCACCTCGATCTTCTTTTCGCCGCTATCGAAGGTGAAGCGACCATCCTGCGCCTCATTTCTTTTATTGATGAGTAGACCAGCTAATAACTTGAGACGCGAGGCGGCACGAAAGTAGTCTTCTTTTGGCAAGCTGATGATGTCCTGTAAAACGCCATCGATGCGGTAGCGGACGCGCACGTTGGCGGCTTCTGGCTCGATATGGATGTCAGAAGCGTCGAGCGCGAGGCCGCCAGCAAACAGTACTTCGAGCATGGCGCTGACGCGCCGAGCCGGATTCAAAGTCCGCACCTCCTCGACTTTTTTCCGCACCCCGTCACCAGTCCGGAGCGTAGTCGCCATGCGTATGATTTCGTCAGAATCGATATCTAAAACACCTTTCTTGACGGCGACGGTAGCACGCTGGTCGGCGTAGCGCGTCCAGGCGTGCTCGAGACTGCCTTTCGAACACATATACAGGGAAAGTTGCCAAGAACCTTTTAGCTGTTCGATGACCTGTTGTGTTGCCGGGTCGTTCGGGTTCTGTATAGCGACAGAGACTAAGCGGTTCTGTTTTTCAAAGGCCACGATGTTTGCCCGGTAGGCCTCTTTCTCGCCTATCAATACTAAGGCTTCCGGATTAATGCTGATGCCATGCAGGTTCACGTAGGGGAGACCGTGTTGACGGCTGAGCGCTTTGATCAGGTTTTCTTCCTCGGTTTGTCGGTACTCAAGGTACTTTTTGCTTTCGAGGACGTGTTCGTCGAATTTAGGACTCATTTTATAAGTTATTGTAAGCCGGAAAGGCCGAAATCGAAAATTACAGGTGGAGATTAAAATGGTAGGATGGACGCATGGAAGCCAGCCGTATCGATATTACCCGCTTGGAAAACCTGACTGTGACCGCACGCGAGTTGTTGCGGGAATCCGGGTCAGACACCCTGGACCACGCTCGCGTCCTGGCGCTATATGGTGATCTGGGCGCCGGCAAAACGGCCTTTACCAAGATACTCGCTAAGGAATTGGGTATCATCGAAGAGGTTACCAGTCCGACCTTCGTGGTCATGAAACGCTACGACATCGAAAAGGGGCCGTGGCGGTCTTTGATACACATCGATGCTTACCGCTTGGAGTCGGAGGAGGAGTTGCGGGTGCTGGGCTTTCAAGAATGGCTGCTCGATCCGAACGCCTTGATCGTCATCGAATGGGCCGATAAGGTAGAGTCGTCATTGCCGGCAGACACTCTCAGGCTCCGATTCGTTCTCGAGGAGGAAAAGCGTTTCTTGGAGCGTCTGTAATTCATGAAAAAAACCACCGATACAAAGACCCTCGTACTTTTGGACGCACACGCGATCCTGCATCGCGCCTATCACGCCTTGCCGGAGTTTACTTCGCCTGCAGGCGAAGCTACCGGCGCTCTTTTTGGCGTAGTCTCGATGATTTTGAAGATCGTCGAGGATTTGAAGCCGGATTATCTGGTAGCCTGCTACGATCTGCCGGAGCCTACCCATCGTCACCAGGCTTTCGACGGATATAAAGCGCATCGGGCCAAAACCGATGATTCGCTAGTGACCCAGATCGAGCGTTCACGGGACATATTAAAAGTATTGCACATACCTATATATGAACGGCCCGGATTCGAAGCCGACGATATGCTGGGCACCATCGTCGAACAGACGAAGGGCGAAAAGAACCTCCGCGTGGTGATAGCCTCCGGCGACATGGACACCCTCCAGCTCATCGATGGAGAACGAGTGAGAGTGTTCACGCAACGCAAAGGGGCCGAAGTCGTCATGTTCGACGAAAAAGCCGTGAAGAACAAATTCGGATTCGGCCCCTTGTTGACCATCGATTACAAAGGCATTCGTGGCGATGCGTCGGATAACATCCCGGGAGTCCCTGGCGTGGGAGAGGGCAGCGCCATGAAATTGGTCGCCGCTTATGGGCCCATCGAGAAAATATTCGCCGCCATCAAGAAAGACGGCGTCGAGAAGGTGTCAGAAAAATGCGGAGTGCAAAAACGTTTCGTCGCCTTGGTGGCCAAGCATGAAGAAGAGGCGGTGTTTTCGAAGATGTTGGCGACGATCCGCCGCGACGCGCCCATCGATTTCCATTTGCCCGAGCGACATTGGAAGGACTCGATCGACGTAGAGGCGACTCTGGCCCTTTTTAGCGAGCTCGGCTTCCGCTCGCTTGCCGGCCGTTTTCGCCAGCTTATGTCCTTGGAGGATAAAAAAGACGATGCCGGGGTCGAGGGAATTCCGGCGCCCGAGTTGGCCGAGGGTGCCGTGTTGTTGTGGTTGCTCGAGTCCGACCGTACTAACGCCACGGCGGCCGATCTTCTGGACTACGGCCGCTCGGTGTTCAAGACCGCCGAATGGCCGAAGATCAAAGAGGAACTCGAGACCGAGGTCAAGCGTCAGGGCCTGTGGGAGGTCTTTTCGACGATCGACAAGCCGCTCTTGCCGGTCATAGCCAAGATGAATCAGGTCGGCATCAAGCTGGATATCGACTACCTGAGAGAACTGTCTGCCAAATTCCGATCCGAACTCGGCAAGCTCGAATCCAAGATCCACGAATACGCGGGCGCACCTTTCAATATCAATTCTCCGAAACAGCTAGGCGACGTTATCTACGATCGTCTCGGATTGAAGCCAGCGAAGCAGAAAAAGACGGCCGGTGGCGCACGTTCCACTCGTGAAAGCGAATTGCGGCAGATGGCCGATGACCACCCGATCATAGACGCTATTTTGCGTTATCGAGAGCTCTCGAAGCTGGTCTCGACTTACGTCGACGCGCTACCTCGACTTGTAGGCGAGGATGGCCGTGTCCGGACCACTTTTTTGCCGACCGGAACGGTCACAGGACGCGTAGGTTCTCGCGACCCGAATCTACAGAACATCCCGATCCGCACGGAGGACGGCCGCGCCGTGCGCCGCGCTTTCGTCGCTGATCCCGGTTTCGTGCTGGTCTCGATCGATTACTCCCAGATCGAATTACGCATAGCGGCCATACTCTCAGGAGATGCGAAGATGATCGAGATATTTAAGGAGGGCCAGGATGTGCACAGCGCGGTCGCGAGTCGAGTGTTTGGTGTGGCCGAGGGGGATGTGACACCAGACATGCGACGCAAGGCCAAAGTGATCAACTTCGGCATTCTTTACGGCATGGGGGTCAACGCTCTTCGTGGCAATCTAGGAGAGGGAACTTCGCGGGAAGAAGCTCAAGAGTTCTTGAACGCCTACTTCAATACTTTCACGCGTTTGGCGGAGTATCTCGAAGATACGAAACAATTCGCGCGCGACCATGGCTACACCGAGACTATGTTCGGCCGCCGACGCCACTTCCCAGGTATCACTTCGAGCGCGCCGATGATCCGTGCCAGCGCCGAGCGCATGGCGATCAATGCGCCGATTCAAGGTACCGAAGGAGACATCCTTAGGATAGCGATGGTCGATATCGATCGCTATATCGAGGAAAACGGACTCACTGGCGAGGTGCGAATGCTTCTACAAGTGCACGATGAATTGGTCTTTGAGATCGAAAAGGGATCGGTGGATGTGGTGGTGCCGCGATTGCGGACGCTTATGTCCGGCGTTCTGAAAGGCAAGGAAGATCATGGCGTGCCGATCGCTGTCGAAGCCAAGGTCGGAACTAACTGGGCAGAGATGGAGAAAATTTCAACTTTATAAACTCTTTTCATGCTCGCGGTCTTTTACGGAAACGACACGGTCAAAGTGAGGCTTAAGGCTCGCGATTTCGCCGAATCGAAAAAACAGGAAATGACGGAAGTGGTCGATTTGGAACTGACAGAATTAGGACCCGGACAGCTCGCCGGTCTGGCCGGTAGCGTTTCGCTGTTCGGCGGCGCACAGGTCTATGTTATCGACGCATCCACAGCGCTGGTCGAAGCTAAGTCGGAGCTTCTCGAGGCACTTCCGGAGCTCGCTCGTTCCACGGACACCTTTATCGTCATCGATGGTCCGCTATTGGTCGGGACATCGAAGATCTATAAGGCCGCAGCAGATCATATAGAGGAGCACAAAAGGAGAGACGATGCCGGTTTCAATAATTTCGCTTTGGCCGATGCTCTCTTAAAAAGGGATAAAAAGTCGCTATGGTTGCTGTTGGCCGAAGCTCGATTGGCCGGCTCGTCGGACGAAGAGATCATCGGTATCTTATGGTGGCAATTGAAGACGATGCGGCTAGCGGCCGCCTCGACATCGGCCGACGCGGTTGGTCTCAAGGATTTTCCGTACAACAAGGCCAAGCGCGCGTTATCAAAATTCAAGCCAGGAGAGATAGAAGGGTTGTCGCGAGCGCTACTCTCAGTGTTGCATGAGAGTCGCGCTGGCAGGGGAGATCTGGATGTTGCGTTAGAGCGATTCGTGCTCGAGGTCTAGAAATACCGGCCCTTTGTGTTATAGTGCAGTCGTTCCGTGCGATCGAGCGCGGATAGAACCTTCGTATAGTACAATATTAAGGTACCCCGCCCGTAGCTCAGCTGGTAGAGCAGGCGCCTTTTAAGCGCAAGGTCGCAGGATCGTAACCTGCCGGGCGGACAATGCAAAAATCCTTCAAAGAACTTTGTATCGAGTTACGGAAGAAGGACCTCACTCTCAATGAGATAGTGGCCATCACTGGTCGGGCAAAAACATCGGTCTATGCTCACATCCAGAGTGTGCCTTTAAGTATAAAAAAGCGAAAACAGATAGCAGAACGGTCTAGGCAATCAGCGTTAGGGTTATCTAGCTCTAGACGAGGCGTGGCGTTGCGACCTTTTAAAGCTTTTGAAAAGTGGACACCAGAGACAGTTTTGCTGACGGCACATCTGATGTTCGATGGTCGCTTGGCCAAGTCGTGCGAATACAACAACCGTAGTGCGTTTTTGATCGGTCGAGTCAAGAAATTAATGATGACAGTTTATGATTTCCCTCCTAAGGTCTACCCGAACCATGTCACAGGAGTCACAAGGATTAGCTACCATAACGTGGCCATGGCCGATTTCTTTAAACGTAAAGTAACGGAGTTACTCGACAATATCGAAACCCTGCCCGTGTATCTTCAGAAAGAATTTCTGAGAGCTTTCTTTGACGATGAAGGGTGTATGTATTACAAAATTTCCAAGAACAAGCGACAGATACGAGGTTACCAAAACAACGTCGCGGTGCTAAAGACCATAAGTCGCCTTCTAGCGAATCTTAATATTGACTCGAACTTGCGAGGTCGCAATGAAGTTATGATCAGCGGCAAGGAACACCTGATCAAGTTTCGAGACCAGATAAATTTTTCCAAAGGCGTACGCATCAACCCCAATCGCGCCAATAGTCTTTGGAAAAAGAATCTAGAGAAAAGAAAATTACTAGACATGGCCATTGCCTCCTTTAAAAAATGAAATTCGTCATTCTCGACAATATTAGGAGTGCGCATAACGTCGGTTCGATATTTCGCACGAGTGACGGCGCGGGGGTCGCGAAGATATTTTTGGTGGGCGTGACGCCTTGTCCCGTCGATCGGTTCGGCCGACCGCAGCCGGAGATCGTCAAAACCTCGCTCGGCGCGGCTGGGATCGTGCCGTGGGAACAGGTAGGCGACGCCGACGCGGTTTTGCTGGTGCGGCGTTTGCGCAGTGAGGGGGTTACGGTGGCGGCGGTAGAGCAGACTGCGAACGCCGTTTCGCTCGACGATTTTCAAGTACCGGAGAACGTGGCTTATATTTTAGGAAACGAGGTCGATGGCGTCAGTGACGCGCTCATAAAAGAATCGGACCAGGCCCTAGAGATACCGATGGCGGGGGAGAAGGAGTCGCTTAACGTCTCGGTCGCGGCCGGCATCGTGCTTTTCAAAAAGAGCTAAATAGAGCCAAGAAAACGACATATGCACAGGTTGCCCACAGTGTATTGCTTTTTAGGTCATTTTGTGATATAATATAAATTGGTGGGCTTAGGCCCGAGCAAATTGAAAAAGGAGGTTCGCATGCGCATATTAGTGGCATTCTTGTTTGTGGTCGCAGCTGCTTATGCCATTGCGGCCCGTAATCACTGGTTGCCCGAGTCCATCGACTCGGCGGCCACCACTTCCTCGATTCCCGTTTCGGAGCACATCGTGCTCCAGAACCGCGAGATCAACAAAGCGCTCGTCGCCGCACGCAAGGCGTGCGGCGACATGACGCGCGCTATGGAGCGCCTGAAGACCGGCATCGGCGACGAAGACGGCGAAGAGAGGGCTATCTCGTACGACGAGCTGGTCATCGACGTCGTCGATTCGCTGCTATCGGACGGCATGGTTCCGAAAGGGTGCCTTTACGCGGTCCGCAACGACCGCACGTACGGTCTCTACGGACCGTACGAAGGCGAGGTTCTGGTTCTCCTTTCGACAGAGGGAGATGTCGCCATAGGCTTCGCCGGGAAGGCGGTCACTCCATGGTCGAAGGTCATGTATGTCTTCCGTCCGGACATTCTTCTGGTGAAGGACAGCCCACTAGTCATCAACCAGGACGCCGTCCTAGCGCAGCGGTAACGCTTGCGCCTCCCATCGAAAACCCCCGTCGCGAGCTACCAAGCTTGCGGCGGGGGATTTTTCTTTTCCATGCTCTCAACTACTCGATAATCACCTTGATGCTACGATCGTCGACTCCGAACTCGTTGTTTCTCTGACCGCCGCACTCGAGGCGGTAGGTCGCGCTCGCTTCCGGCACGTCGTAACCTTCGCTCTCAGTGTTGCCGGTGGTCATCTTGCCGCCGCTGGCTTTGAGCGCGTAGATACCGTTGTCGTTTAGGAAGGGCAGACACTGCTCGTAGTCGCTGCCGTCCCAGCGGAAATACAGCTGGACCGTACTGCCGACTCTGATCTCGTTGGCGACGCTCCAGTCGAGCAGGGTTTGTCCTTGGCTGCCCACGGCCTTCACTTCGAACACGACGTCGTTGGTGAGGTTCGGCACGTATTCCTGGTCCTCGCCATCCGGAACCGTGGCCGGAGTCGACGTAGCGGCTGGCGCCGCCTCATCGTTTTCGCCAAGGAGGAAGCTAAGGTCCAAGTCCTTGAAGAGGGCGAAACGGATCATATCGGACATCGCCTGGCGGTCGATGGTGCCGACACCATCGAAGGTTTCGAAGTGAGCGGCTATCTGCTCCACGAAGTCGGCCTTGTCGCCGCCACCGCAACGTACCGCGCGGAAGGCCTGATCGGCGGTAGCGCCGGAGATTGCCGCTTGCGCGATGACGATCTCGTAGAGGTACGGACGATCGAGTCCTGGCGCGAGCGGACATTCAGCTTCGACATCTAGCAAGACCGTCACGTTACGGATGTCGGCCATGGTGATCTCGCCGTCATCGGACGGTGTCAGATTTCCGAAGTCGGTGACCACCGGATTTTCCGCTTCGTCGTCGCGGAATATATCGACCACCGACAGCCCGATCTTCTTGAAGGTGTCCACGATGGCCGATACGCCGCCCCTTGACGGGGGAGGGACTTCGACCGACTCGGCGATGAGAGCGGTCACGTTGCCGGTGAATCCGGTCTCGGCGAAACGCTCGCTCATGAAGCGGTACGAAGTATATCGGGGTACAGTGGTGCTACGGGTGCCGCCGCCGTTTAGATAGACGCGGTAGATGTAGTATTCGTCGGCCGGCACTTGTTCGTCGGGATCGACGAGGGCGCGGGTGATGGTGCCGACATCCTCCAGCCCGTACTCGTCGCTACTTGAGAAGAGATTTCCGAGCAGGTTGGTGAGGGGATTGCCTTCGGGCAGTACTCCGGCGTTGTCCGCCGCGGCGACCAGCTCGCCATCAAGGTAATATTCGACGGTGTAGACGTAGTTTGGATCGTCGGCCGATTCGTACCATACGCCGTCGATCACTACCGGCGCATAGGTTCCGTCAGAGTAGAGGATGTTGAGGCGCTCGTCGTCGAGGGTGATGCGAGGTTGATCATATGGTGAATCTCCGGTTGCTTCGTTATCGGGCTCTTGCTCTGCGTAAGAGTCAGTGTCAACCAGTAGCTGTCCTCTTTGGTCGTAGACGCCAGCGATGCTGAAATACATGTCGCCGGAACCACCGTCCACCTGGATCAAAACGTTGACGGTAGGCGTGGTCGATGCAAAGCCGTGTTCTGTTCGGGTCGATATAGGTGTGGTGGGGGTCGGTGCGGTCGGTGATGTTTCTATGGAGTTCGGCGGCGTGTCTGTAGGTGTTCGAGAAGGAGCATCATTCGTTTCGGTGGGCGCGACGGAGGTCGGAATCGCAATTTGAACTCCTGTACCAGTTGTTCCAGAGGCCTCTTTGCTGTTTTCGTCAGGGACGTTCAGATCAGTGCCAAGGGCGTTGTTCAACGCGGTGGCAATGAGGCCGATCATGGCATAGAAGGCGGAAGACGCGGCACCAAGCACCCCAGTACCTTTTGAACCAGGACCGGTGCCACCCGTGCTTTGATAGTCAGGCGGTGTGCCGGAATTACTTGCGGGCGAAACGGAGTCGTCGTTCTGTCCAGATGAGGATGGATACCCGGGATTGCTAATACCGTTCGCGTTTGTCGCGTCAGCTACAGGGTCAGCTGTTTGTGAAGTCGGTGCTGAAACTGCGGCCTCTGTTCCAGGTTGTGGGGTTGTGGCTTGGACAGGGTTAATTTGAGTGGTCACCGTTACCGGTATCGTCGCTGGTACTGGTGTGGTATCAGGTCGTGGAGTAGGTATAGCCGTAGTTATAGCAGGAGTGGCTTGCGGTGTTTGGGCCTGAGAAGCTTTATACGCTGCCAGGTCGAATCCTTTAGCGTCGGCTAGACCTTTCTTGTGCGCGGCCGTTAACCACCCTGGCGCATTGGCGACTTTTCCGCCAGCCCCCCATGCAAGAGCGGAACCGCCACCGATGTGTATAGTGTTAGGTCCCATGTAAGCTACTCCGGCACCGACCCCTGTGACTCCTGCTTTTACAGCTTCAGCGATGAACAGCTCAAAGCGCGGTAGGTCCTTGGGATTAGTGAAGTCTAATACCCTGCCCGTGTCGGCATCCTTGAGATAACCGTCGACAGCGTTTCCGTGGTCGTGTCTATTGGATCCTTTTCGATCGGTTAGTGCCGCTAGTCCCCGAGCTACGTCGGCCTTCGAAGGTTGTCCGCCAGATGTTCCTACAAAGACCACCCCGGCCTTTTCCGCCGCGTAAGCGATTTGATCTTTTAATTTTGGAGTGATGTCCAAGTCTCTCTTAGCGTTTTGATTTTGCATGACTACTCGAGTCGGAGCTGGAGTAGGGGACACTTGTGCTGGAGCCTGCGTTTGCGCGCTAGGATTCGTCGCGGTCGGCGTTGATGGATTCGCGACGGCCGGTTCAGCTGTCGGCGCTTTCGTCTGAGGGAGCGCATCCGCGATGCGACTAAGACCTGCCGCTTGAACCTCAAGTGCCAATGATATAGGTGTGCTCTTAGAGAGTTTGTCCGCTACGGCCAGCAATGTCTGTGCCGGGGTCTGAGTAGCCGGTGCCACAGTCGCGGGTGAACCGTTCCTAATATTATTGAGCGTTACTTGATCGGCCGGATTTGTCGGAGCGTATACCCCGTCTACAAGCGTAGTAGGTATCGACGGTAGGGCCGTATAGGCGGCGACTCCCTTCACTGCTTCCGTGGTCGGCAAATCTATACCTTCTTCTGCTTTAGCGAAACCTTTGACTAAGCCGACGCCGACTGGTCCTTTCAAATCTGCTAGGGTGATGGGGGTATCGGCAGTGAAACCGGGTACGTCTTTGGCTGCGACCGCGGCGATATTGTTGGCGTGCTGAGCAGGATTGTTGTTGTCGCTGGCTGGGGAGTATTTAGGAATGATGTTGTTTAAGGTTGCTGGTGTTTTGGAGGCTTCGAGTCCTTTTATTTTGTTTTCTAGGTCTCGCAACAAAGCCCTGGCCGCCGTAGTATTGTCTTCAAATGACAGGAAACGCGCATCGTCTGCCACGGCACCGACGAAGTCTTGGGTTGCCGGGGTCTTTTCCAGATTGGCGAAGTTGACGGTTTTGGCGGGTTGGGAAGCCGCTGGCTTAACACCAAGCAACTCGTTGAAAGCATCCGTCAGACCCTTTCCGATCGTCGACAGCGCGTCACTCACTGGGCCAAGTGTCGATGCTGGGGCCTGAACAGCGGGGGAGGCCGCTATCGGAGCCGGTTGTGCGGTCGCTGGAGTAGAAGGACCAGTCTGTGCGGTCGCTGGTGAGGTCTGGTTGGTTGAGGGAGTGGCGGGAGCCTGTGTGGCGGCCGGCGCTGTTTGATTCGCAGGAGTCGCAGCGGTTTGATATCCAGCGGCGTTAGGGTTGGCCGGATTATTTCCAGTACTTGCCGGTGATGTCTTTCCCGCGGTAGCACTCGACGGTGTCGCTACGTCATCCGCGGCTTTGCCTGCCAAGGAACTCGGAGCGGCCACGTTAT
>ERZ761601.33-NODE-33-length-45049-cov-17.802396_pt1 | contig 45049 bp, 68 predicted proteins | sample MGYA00433092_ERZ761601 | MGnify/ENA primary metagenome ERZ761601 (study PRJEB28899, sample SAMN03785571) | bioreactor sludge metagenome | biome: EBPR Sludge; feature: EBPR Bioreactor; material: 0.22µm filtered reactor supernatant | place: Saint Lucia: Queensland...
GGTCTTCGGCAATGCGTGGGTCTCCGGCGATGCGCAGGTCTCCGGCAATGCGCGGGTCTCCGGCAATGCGCGGGTCTCCGGCAATGCGCGGGTCTTCGGCAATGCGTGGGTCTCCGGCGATGCGCAGGTCTCCGGCAATGCGCGGGTCTCCGGCAATGCGTGGGTCTTCGGCGATGCGCAGGTCTTCGGCAATGCGTGGGTCTCCGGCGATGCGCAGGTCTTCGGCAATGCGCGGGTCTCCGGCAATGCGCAGGTCTTCGGCAATGCGCGGGTCTCCGGCAATGCGCGGGTCTTCGGCGATGCGCGGGTCTTCGGCGATGCGCGGGTCTCCGGCAATGCGCGGGTCTTCGGCAATGCGTGGGTCCGCACAGTCAACATCGTCGCGACCCGCTCCGATGGCTACACCTTCCTTGTCGCTCCGACGCCGGAAGGCCCGCGCCTGATTGCGGGCTGTCGGTATTTCACCTTCGATCAGGCTCGCAAGCATTGGAGCGAAACACGGGCTGATACGCAGCTCGGATACGAAAGCCTGTCAATCGTCGAACACCTTGAGCGCATGGCCGAACTGAACGGATTCATGGAGCCCGTGGAAGCGGAGGTCGAGTGATGACCAACCGAGACACCGACGCCCGTATCCGCTCTGACGCGAGAGCCCGTGAGATCGGATGCTCTACGGCGATTGCTGCTCTCGTCCTTGGTGGTCTGATTGCCTTCGTCGTTTGGGGAGCGATGTGATGACGGGCGAAGTCGAATGCGCGGCCTGCCACGGCACCGGAACAGTCGAGGACGAAATCCACATGCACACGCTTGTGAAGATCGTTCGCCTCGTTTGCACCGATTGCCACGGCGCCGGGGTTGTCGAGGAAGAGGATTTCGAGGCTGAAATCTTCGAGATGACGCCCCGCCAGTTCGCGGGTGTTGCGACGTTCGGCCTCGCCTCGCTCGCCAGCTCAATGCTGTTCGGAATTGCCCTTCTGCATGTGTGGAGGGTGATGTGACGCACGCCAACCCACGCCTCCGCACGATGGACGCAATCATCCACGAATTCACCGCGCTCGGTAAGCTGAACACGGCGAAGTTCTGGGCAGAGATCGCGGAAGGCTACGGCCAGATCGAACGCGAGGAACCGCACCTCTCTCATATCTATGACCACTGGCTGCGTGAAGCGTGCCAGACAACGGGAGTTCCATGTCATGTCTGACACTGTGACGGGCGCGGTGCATACGGCGGGCTGGCTGATAGAAGAGGTCGGTGCGGGCCTTCATTGGATCGCCCTCTCAACCGACGTATGGCCTTTGCTTCGAATTCGCCGAACTCTAGCTCTCCGCGACGACGACAAAATAGAGCAGTACCAGACGCCAATTCGCCGCGTGAAGGATGCAAGTGAGGCGTTGCGCTTTGCGCGGCGCGAAGATGCCGAGGCATTCGCAGCCCTGTTCAGTCGGTTCCTGCTGCATCCACGCGTCACAGAGCATGAATGGCCCACAGTCTCAGCCGCAGAGGGTGATCTGCTGGGCAAGCTGATCGAAGCGCTGGAAAAGCTGTCAAACCGCACGCTGGAATACATCGGCGAATTCGACGGGACTTTTGACCACGAGCTGGAGTGCGATGTCGAAATGCGCACCCTCGCGCTCGACGCCAAAGCCATCCTCTTGAAAGCCCAAGCCCGCGAGGTGACGAGGTGAGCAAAGCCGACTACGTGCGTTCGGAAGCGCGCCGCAACACAACCTTCGACCATCATTGCCACTGGCCCGGTTGCGAACGCGTCGTTCCGCCTGCCATGTGGGGATGCAAGCAGCATTGGTTCAAACTTCCCGCACGCCTGCGCGCCTTGATCTGGCGCACATATCAGCCGGGGCAGGAAGTCACCAAGACGCCGAGCCGCGATTATCTCGACGCCGCCAAGCAAGTGCAGGACTGGATAGCCGAGCAAGCCCGCGAGGTGCGGTCGTGAGCGAGGAAATAACGCTCCGGGACTATTTTGCAGCTCGTGCTCCGGCACCGCGCGAAAGTGATATAGAGATCCGCCAAGCCAACGATCGAGACCGAAATCCGCACAACGATTCTTACAAACCTAAACGAAGAACCCGATACGAGATCATCGCCGATCTCGCGTGGGAATACGCGGACGCGATGCTCGCGAGAAAGCCCAACCCCACCCAAGGGAGGCAGGGGTAATGGGCGCGCGCTCTCCACTCCCTAAAGCTCAGATCGATGCTGTTAACCGCAAGTTCGGCAGTTGGTGCAAAGCGCAACGCCGGAAGATCGTGATGACGCAAGCCGATTTAGCGGAGGCAACGGGGTATTCACGTCCGACGATCGCAAATATCGAAATGGGCAGCACCAATGTCACGCTCGTGCAGGCAATGGCAATCTTCGATGCTTTCGAAAATGGGGCTGATGAGGCCGAGCAATGGAAGCGTGTTCGGGCAAAGATTGATAGCCGCGCACCGTACAACACAAAACGGAGGCAGGGATGAGCGAGATTAAGCCGTGCCCGTTCTGCAAGAACACGGAATTGACCGTTTCGTTTAGCCACGAGTGCGGTCGATGGGATGTCTACACAGTTGAGTGCGGGGCGTGCTGCGTCAGTAAAGATAGCGCTCTGGGCTTCGAGGGCGATGCTGCGCGGCAAGCGGCTATTGATGCATGGAACAAACGCCCAACCGAAGCCGACCTCACCGCCTCCCTTAACCGCGCATCCGACGCCTGTGCATCCGTACAGAAAGAGAGGGATGAGCTGAGGGAGACGCTGTTCGAACTACGGCGCAACAATCGCGCTGGCGTATCTGGCGCTCAAGCTCGCAAGACGTGGGCGAAGGTGAACACCTTCCTCGCGCGACACGAGGGAGGGCCAACATGAAAGACCCCCTCCTCCTCCCCCGCGATCCCCATATGGGCAAACAGGTAATAGCGATGCTGGCGGGTGTGGCTGTGATCGCTTTGACACTCGCTGCGATCTTCTTCGGTGGCAGTTGGATTGAGAGGAATTGGTGATGGATGATCCCGGTTACCTTGAAGGCGAAGTCTGCACGCGCAATGGTTGTGCGGGGGTCATTGTCGAGCACCCTTCTGACAATTGCTCCTGCCACATCAATCCGCCCTGCGGTTCCTGCACGACGCCGCGCGAGGAATGTCCTGTGTGTGGTTGGCGAATGGTAGATGAGGAAACAACTTTCAACGATTGGAAGGTTGGCCCGATCAAATCTAACGGTGCTTGGACGCACTACCGGCCTCGTCCGCTCGATAGCTCAAAAATCGATTGGCATAGCCTGCCCCACACCAATGCCAGCATGATCAAGAAAGGCGTTTACCCGCAAAGCGGCGATGAAGCTGCTGATCGGAGGGCTGTAGAGGCAGTCGTTCGTGGAACCTTCGGAGGGCGTTGGAAGCAGTTCGGAGGCGGGACCTTCGAATACATCGCGTACACCGATTGAGCACCGGAGAATGACTATGACCGCTAACCCCGCCGACATCGCGCGTGCGCTGAGTGAGGCGCAGAGGGAGGCGGTATTCGCGCCAAATGGATACCACGATCCCAACACAATCCGCTCACTGCGAAACAAGGGGATTATTCAGAACTGCCGGTTGACGGACTTCGGCGTGCAAGTCCGCGACTACCTACTTCACCGCCCCACTATCGACGCCAGCACAGACCGCAACCAGGCTAAAGTGGTACGTTGCGGTAAGGAGATTGAGTGATGGTAATGCCAGAAGATAGAACAACGCCCGGTCGCTGCAATTATTGCGGAGCCGAGGGCACGGTTTGCGCCGACAAGGGCTGCGGCGGCTATCTGCAAATGGGCTTTGAGGGATGACTCTCATCGAAAAGCGCTCCCTCGGCGTCCCGTGCGATGTACGGCCAGCGCATCACGGCAGCGTGCATCTGTCCGACCTGATGCGTGCGGATATCGAGCGCAGTTTCGGGAAGACGCAGCCGGTGGTGAAGGAAAGGAAATGGTGGCGGTTATGGAATTGAGCGAGGATATGGCGGACAAAACCCGCAAGGCATTGGCCGAAGCCGCGCCGTATGTTTCGACGCCTGTTTTCGTCGAGGTCGCACAGTTCTTCGACCGCCTCTCCCCGCCCGCGTCGGAAGTCGATGAGGCGACGAGGATATGGCGTGAGATGGAGGCGGCTACTTGGGCGGATGCCCGGGTCGCGGCGAATTACAGAGAGGGCGTGTTTGATAATAACGCCGAATCTGTAATTAAAATCTCCTACCTCCGCTCCGCCCTATCCGAACTCATCGCGAGCAAGGATGCGGAGATTGTTCGATACCAGGAAATGGTTCTGGGACTGCAGCAGAAGGCATTCAACACTAATTCCGAACTCGCCGCGCTGCGTTCTGAGAACGCAACTCTAAGACAATCGCTCGCCATCCAAGAGGGTATTTCGGATACCGTCCATGAAGCCCTGTGGGAGGCCGACAAAGCAGCGGAAGGTAAATCCGCTGAGCCTAACGATAATCAATGCACCCCTTCCCGCACCGTTGAAGATGTGGCTGTTGAAAGATCATCCGATACTGGTGTTGAGCGCGCGCTGGCAGACGCGGGAACGTCTGCCACAAGCGATCCAGATGATGCACCTGAGCTGACAGAGGAATTCTTCGAGCGCGCCGAGATCAGGGACGGAGAAAAAATTATCCGCCCAGCATCAGGCACAATGACGAGAGCCTTTGATGACGCGGCGGTTGACGTTGATCACTGGATGCTCGCGCAGCCGGCGCCGGTTGTTGAGGTGACGCAGGCCAGAGAGTGCGTGAAGGAGATATTCGGCTTCACCGACGAGACGCTTGATGCTGTCGGTGCTGACAAGCAGCCCATTGAGATCGTCGGTCGCTTCATCACCGAAGCCGAAGCACGCGGACGGCGGGAGGCGTTGGAGATCGTCGAGAGGCACCGCAACCTTTGCAGCGAATACCCATGGAGTGCGAACCATGCGCTCGCTACCGCATTCAACCGCTGCGTTGGCGAACTCAAGCGCCTGATGACGGAGGCGAAGTGATGCGAGTACCCTACCCTTTGAGAGCCACGAAGCTGTCGCTGTCCATCAACCCGTTCGGCTTCTGGTGGAGGCCGTCTTGGAACCACCGGAAATATTTGCATGAAAGTGCTCGTGCAGACGGTGAGACCATCTGGTGGGTACGATGGCTGTGGTTTCAGATTTCGTATTCGAGGTGGGTGTAGCCATGACCACCAACCCCGAAGTCCTGCGGCTGGCGCGGGCACCAGAGACAAAGTGCAAATGGTGCGCATCGACGCCCGTGCGCGAAGTTCTGGACGGCGAGCCGCTTTGTCAGGCGTGTTGTGTTCGTTGGTGTCGCAGCGAGAGGTTTGCCTGTTGCGATACGGACGAATTGGATGAGCTCCCATGATCAGCGAAATACCGCCCGATGAGACAAAGAAGAAGACTGTGGTCGTAACAGGAAGGCTGTTGTTTCCACTCTGGAAATTCTGGACGTACATGCCGCACGGCTGGTTGGCCGCAATCGTTTGGAATGTATGTGAATTGCTTCACATGCAGTGCCCGTTCGCCCCAACGCTATTTGGCTGGATCATCGGCATGAAAGGGACGCGGATTAAATGACACATCCTTATGTATTGGAGGTGGCGCGCGAAATCGTAGCGCAGACAGTTCATAGCGAAGAATGTCCGCTAGGTCACGATCATTGGGATCAGGCATTGTTGGATACTCACGAAATCCGATGTGAATGCGATATTCACGAGCGTGTCGCCATCGCAGCAATCGAGAAAGCCACAAAGCTGAGCATTCGCAATCATGTCGGCGGATGGGTCGATGCTCTTGCATTGCAGAGGTACGACCACCTCCGCCAGAGCGAGAAGGACAACAGTGATGCAGACTGACGACCTCGCCGCGCAGATGGTGCGTGAGATTGAGAAGGCACACATTGACTTTCTCGAAACGGGAAAACGCACAAGCCTCGAAGCCATCGCCCGCCGCTACATCGAGAAGCTGTTCACCGAGAGCGAATTATATGCTTACTCCGCATATCGTGGGCTCGATAATTCACCAGACGATGCGATCAGGCTAATCCTCGCCGAACGCGCAGCACTCAAGGCCGCGCAGGAGGTGAAGGCATGACCGAGGATGACGACGAGGAATTCCCCGGCGAAATCCATCCGGCTTCCAAAGAGGAATGGCTGGCGCTTACACGGAGAACACCCATGACTGAAGCTGAGAAGGAACGGGCTGCGATTATCCAGTGGATGCGCGGGAACGCCGAAGCGCAACGTCGCCACGCGCGCAATGAATCATTTCCGATAAGTACCCGCCTTCAGGCTGAGATTGTCGCGGACCGAGATTTTGACGTCGCCGACGCGATCGAGCGCGCCGAGCATCTGAAGGAGGGGCGGTAGCGATGGGCGAGCCGAGTTTGACAGAGCGCAAGCTGTTCGAGGCCCGCGCAGAGGTCGCCAGACTTCAGAGCGTCATCGACAGCCGTCCGGCGATCAATGCCGGCCTGCCCGAAACTTACATTGCTTGGTCGAAGCTCATCGCTGCGGATGAGTTCAATCGGGCGCTTGAGAAACTGGCGGAGAGAGACGATGGGCGCTGAGCCGACGAGGCCCATGCTGCCGGACTGGCCTCGCCTGATGAGCGTCGAGCAGGCGGCTGCCTACGTGTCTCTGAGTGCCACCACGATCCGGGCGAACGGCCCCAAGCCAAAGCACTTCGGCAAGCGCGTGCTGTACGACCGGCACGACCTCGATACGTGGGCCGACCAGCTTGGCGGGCAGCCGCTTGACGCTGCCGAGCGCCAGCGCGCAAGCTATGACCTTGAACGCAGGTTCAGGGAGAAGCGGCGTGGTCGTGACTAAGCTGGCCTACACGTACATCGCGAAACGCCGCTACTGGCGATTCCGCCGTGCAGGGATCGACGCGGCATTGCCGGGACAGCCCGGCGAGCCTGAGTTTCATATCAAGTACGCCGAGCTGCTGGCGCTGAGCAAGTCGAAACCGCCCGAGCATGACCGCGCGAGCTTCCGCTGGCTTGTGGAGCGCTTTGAGGGCAGCGCAGAGTTCAAGCACCTCGCGGCGTCCACGCAACTCGACTACTCAAAGACGCTGAGGATCATAGAGGACGAGCTTGGCGACGAGCCGTTCGCGATCACGACGCGCGGCATGATAAAGCTGGTACGCGACGGCATGGCATCGACGCCGCGCAAGGCGCACAAGTTCATTCAAACGGTGTCGGTGCTATACGGCTATGCCGCATCCGAGGATCTAGTGCCGGACGGCTTCAACCCGGCTGCAAAGATCAGGAAGCTCAAGGCCAAGGTAAAGCCCTACATCGCGTGGAGCGAGCCGGAGATCGCGCTGTTCCTGTCGAAGTCCCCGGCCCACGTTATAACGCCCGTCATGCTGGCGCTCTACACAGGCCAGCGCCGCGAGGATGTCGTGTCAATGGACTGGGAGGACTACCAGGGCACGATCATCCGCGTGAGGCAGTCCAAGACGGGTGAGCCGCTTGAGATCGCCTGTCACCCCGCCCTACGGAAGCACCTCGCCGGACGCAAGACGACGTTCGGCGGCCCGATCGCACGCGCTGCCAATGGACGCCCCTACACGGTCAACTCACTGTCTCAGGCGCTTAGGCGCGCGTGCGCCGACATAGACGGGATGCCGAACAGGACGATGCACGGCCTGCGCTACGCCGCCGCCGCCCGCCTTGAGGCTGCCGGGTGTACGGCGGGGCAATGCTCGTCCGTCCTAGGGCACCGGACATACCAGATGGCGATGAAATACATGACGCAGCGGCGCGACAGCGAGGCGGCGATCAGGAAGATGGGGGCATAGAACAAATGATGACTCTGCGAACATTCAAGGATTGCACTGCGAACTCGGTTCGGCTAGAAGCCCGCAACCCACGCGATTTCAACGTTTTGGCCCGATGGCGGAGTGGTTACGCAGAGGACTGCAAATCCACTACCCCGCGCCGATTCTCTAGCAATGTTCGCAGTCGTTCGCCGTTTGTGCCTGTACGGGATTCTGCGGGCTTACGCGGTGCATTGCGAACTTTTCTTGCACCCCCGGCATCGGTACCAAAAGCCGACCTCGCGCTAGGTGCCGTAACGATATTTCTGCGGACACACAGGGTTGTCCACAGGCGTATATCAATGGGTTACGGGGGAAGTGCGGACTTTCTCCCCTCCCCCACGCAGCATGAGAAAGGCTGAATGATGAGCGGCAAAACCTATGCAATCGGCGACCTGCACGGACGCTGCGATATTCTGCACGCTGTCATCGCGGCGATTGAGGCGGATTCGCCGGAAGGAGGCAAGCTCGTCGTCATGGGCGATTTCGTGGATCGCGGCCCGCACTCTCGTCAGATCATCGACCACCTTATGACAGGTCCGCCGCCGGGGTGGGAATGGGTCGTCCTGCAAGGCAATCACGAGGATATGATGCTGCACTGCCTCGCCGGGAGAGCCCCGCTGCGCTGGTGGATCGGCAACGGCGGCGGGGAGACGCTCAAGTCATATGGCTACCGCGATGGCGACCCGATGCAGCCCCTACGCATCCCAGACGCGCACCTCGAATGGCTGCTTGGCCTACCTGTTTATCATCAAGAGGCAGACCGCGTGTACGTCCACGCCGGGCTAGACCCTGACACGCCGCTCGAACAGCAAGACAAGGATACGATGCAGTGGGCGCTCTACGTTGAGGACTCTGCCGAGAGCGGGCATTTCAGCAAAAACCAACTTTGCTACCGGCCCGATCTATATGTCGTTCACGGCCACCACCAGTTCGCGAACGGTCCCAAGATCAGGAAGCAGCGCGCGAACTTCGATACATTTGCTTGGTACACCGGCAGGCAGGCAATCGGCGTGTTCGAGACCGACAAGCCCGGCGCCCCGATCGACATTCTATGGGCTGAATGCTCTCCGCATGAGAAAGGACGTTGAACATGGATAAGGATGGGTGGCGACCGATAGCGACGGCGCCGAAAGATGGGACGCGCATCTTGGTCTTTACCCGATGGGCTGGCGACTTCCTTAATGACGCCTTCGATTATATCCAGATCGCATTTTGGGATGGCGGCAACTTGACGGGTGACGTTTGGCACCGCGAGCCGGGATGGGAGTTGGAGAAGATCGGCTCGCCCACCCATTGGCTGCCCCTTCCCCCTCCCCCATCAGGCCCCCGCCCATGAGCGGTGAGACGAATGACTTCTGCCCGGCGACGATCCGCAACATTGCTCGGATGCAGGGCATGGCGAAGGCGCTGCCCGAAGACTTCATGTTCGTGGGGGCGATGCAGAATCTGGCGCAGTTCATCGCGCTCTACGAGGACGTGCTGGACGACGATCAGATGGCCGTCCTGCTCGGCTGTGGAGCATTGCTGATCCGCGAAGGCGAGAAAGAAATGCGCGCTGAAATTCAGGCGATGATGGCGCTGGCAAAGGCGAGGAAGCCCTTACATGACCACTGAGACGATGAGAGAAGCCGTGGCGCGGGCGATTGAGCCACGTCCGTTCCAATGCTGGGCATCCATGGTGGACTTCTGCCTTAAGCAAGGAGACGACGATCAAACCGCTCGCCACTTTGCGGACCAGACGCACGGCGCTGACATACAGGCCGCTCTCCAGAAGGCCGACGCCGCCATCCGCACTGTGCTGGAGAGGCTGAGAGAGTACAAGCTTGTCATGCGCGAGGATGGCATGGTGGTTCACGAAGTGCGCGGCGAGCCGAACGATGTCTGGCAAGCCATGCTCGACGCGGCTGCGCGGGAGGTGGGGTGATGTTTTGGTTCGGCGCCACCCTGTACGCCATCGGCTTCTGCGCGGGTGCGTATTTCGGCTGGCATCTTTTCGCGGGCAAGCGGCGGCATGACCTGCGCCTTTCCGGAGAGATGAAATCACTGTTTGCCCATTTAGACGAAACGCACGAATTTGTTCAAAAGGTGGGCGGGAAAGTGCTGAAACCTCAGAACGAAAGCACTTGGAATTTCGGTGGCAATCGCTACCGGGTTATGATGGAGCGCCTTGAAGCCTTGCCGGAATCTGCGGATTCTGGTAGGGGGTGAGGTGTGACGTAGGGTGGAGCAGTCCGGTAGCTCGTCAGGCTCATAACCTGAAGGTCGCGGGTTCGAATCCCGCCCCTGCAACCAGTTTTGAAGTTCCCGCTCTGCGAAAGCATCGGGCTTGGCGCGGGGAGAGGTAGGGCGGTCCACCACTCTCTTAAATAAGATGGATTTCAATTCGGCCCGCGCACTTACCGCATAAAGCGCGTTTATGTGATTATTGGGATACGAGAATGACCAAAGCCGCACATGACAAGATCGCCGAAGGACTACAGGAGGCTCTTGCTGTGGCGAAGGGTGAGGCAAAGCCGCATCGCGTGCATAGGGTCCCTCGTGATCACGAGGGACGTCGCTAAATACCGAAAAATCCGGTATTTGGTCATCACCCCAGCACCACCCTAAAGTCACGCTTTTCTGCGGTTCCCGTGGCAGAAACGTGTGGCAACAGCACCACCACGTCAGCACCCCACGATTTGGACTTATCGGAATTTCCGAGTAGTTACTCCCCACCAATACGCAGATTGGCGGGGCGGCTTCAGTGATGGGGTCGCCCTAGCGATCCACCCCCGCCTGCCCCCTCACCCACGCCTGCAGCGCCGAAAGCTGAAGCGCCTGCTCCGTAGCAATCAACGCCCGCTCGGCAGGAAGTCCACAATACGCGGGGCCTGCATCAGATCCGCTGGTGGTGCCGGGAAGGCCGGACATATCGGCTTCTCCGGCACCACCGGAACCGGCCTTGGCTTCGGTGAGCAGGCGCTGATAGCGAGCGCGCACGTCAGCAATGCGAACCTGATAGTCGGCGCTGACCTCATGGGTGATCCTTTCCTGTTGCACCTCGACGAAGCGTGCGGCTGCGTGGGCGTTGGCAACGGCTGTCTGGTAAGCGGCGCGGTAGTCTGAGACCTGCTGATCAAAGCGGGATTGCTCGGCGGCGAGTTTCGCTTCGAGCGTCTCGATGCGTTCACCGCGATACCAGCAGACGGCAGCGAGGGTGATGAGGGCGCCACCAACGGCGATCTCGCGCCAGCGGCGGACGATCAGAGGCCAGTACGGCATAGTTCAGCCTCTGCTTTCCGGCGATTGACGAGACCCTGCACGACAGCCCCGCCTGCCATCCGCCAGCGGGCAAACTGATCGCACGCGCCCTTCAGATCGCCAGCATCGAACAACCGGTCGACTGTGCTGCGGCAGTAGGCGCCGACACCGATGTTGTAGGCGAGCGACGTAGCAGCCGCGAGCTGGTACGGATGGTTCGCAAGGATCGGCGTGCATTGCAGCACCTGGTTCGCGAACTCGGCGACGGCCTTGTTGAGCATCGCTAGGCATTCGGCATCGGTGTACCGCCGCATCTCGACGCGGGTTTCTCCGTAGCAGACGGTGCGGACCCCAACAATATCCGTGTAAGGGTCGTTTGATTTGCCCTCCCATGACGCGACGATCGGCGCTGCAATAGCCGTGGCGCCCGCAATGGCCCATGCTGCGACTTTGGGGTCAAGGCGCATGTCAGCCCCCCTTCACGGCATACCAGAACGTGGCCACTGCGGCCGCGAATGCCGCTGCCCATCCAGCAATTCGTGCACAGACCCGGAAGAACTTCGCGACTCCCCGCCCCTCACGCAGCACTTCAAGCACTTCGTCGACGCCGCGCTTCATGTCGTCCATCTTGGCTTCACGCGTTGCCGCGGCCTGTTCGATCTCGTCGATCTTGCGTTCGATGATGGGGATGCGCTCCATCTTCGTCTCCAGCCGAATTACATCACGACGAAGCTGTTCGTTCTCAGGCATCACACAAACCCCGCCGACGTGAAGTCGATGCCACTGTGCTTCCACTTAAGCGCCGCCCAACCCGACCAGCTTGTGGCATCGCGGGAAGATTCCATCGCGTCGATTGCATCATCAAGGCCGGGAAGGTCGCCGGACGGAATGATGCCACGCGAAATCAGGTCCGTGGCATAGAATTTGAGCGATGCGTAATACCTGAATGCATAGGCATACTGCGTTCCCTGAACACCGGCGAACGAGGTGCGCGACACTGCTCCGTTATCGATGGCCCACTGCACGAAGTCGTCTTCATCAGCGTATGGCGCGGTTCCGTCAGTTGGGCGAATGCGAAAGCCGTTGGAGTCGGCCCTTGGCTCTGTACCAAGGTAGCCGAGCGCGCCGCCAAGTCGTCCGAACTTGATGATTATGCATTGAGCGAGCTGCTTGAATAGCGCCGGCTTGCCTTTGATCGCCCACATGTAGGCCATCTCAGGGCCATAAGCCGCGAACATGAACCAGGAGCTGATGTTGCCGTCATCAAAATCCATCGCCTTGTAGATCGAGCACGCTTTCGAGGCGTTATTCGGCCACAGGTCCATTGCATCGCGGCGGGATATCCAAGAGGCTACCGTGTCGTCTGCAACTTTCTGGTTGCGAACGGACGACCAAACAAAGCTGCCCGATGCGTTTGCGGCAAGGTCATTCGCCAGAAATGAACCCACAAGATTGTTGAGCGTCCACCGCTGATAGAGGAACTTGCAGACGTAGTTTACGCCGTTTACGATCTCGTACTCACCAGCCATCGAAAAGGCGACAATCGACTGCAATAGAAGCGCAGCGCGAGGATCGCCGGTAGCGAGCCACCACGCATAACCATGATTGAACTGGTGAGAGTTGTCGCGATCATGGGAGTACGTGCTCCCACCTGTCGCCGCTAACTCAGTGAGATATGGATAATCAGAAGGAGCAGGCCACGTCTGCGGCCTTATCTGTATGAAATCTGCACCACTGCGCGCGGCCGCCGTCGTATAACCCGCGTCGCCACTGAACGGAATCTGCGGATCCCTGACAGTGTTCTGACTGGAGGACCAGAGGACCATGCGTCCCGCGCTGAGGCCCCAGCCCACATCGTCCCGGCATCGCCGATAGTAGTTGGCGAACACCGTCTCGTTGCCATCGAGTGCGGCGCCGATCAGGCCCATATCCTTTGCGGAAATGAAGCCGCGCGAACTGTCGCCATCACCCGACGACCCGGTAAGCTCACCAACGGCATTGAACAGGCCGGATCGGCCCATGATACGGTCAGGCTTGTATCCAAGGTTTGATAGCCAGCGCTCGGTGCCGGGGCTGTTCGTGCCTGTCGGATTGCCCGTTCCGTAGGTCGGTGAAGCAGGCCAGCCGGAGTATACAGATTGCTTACATGGCATCACGCGCTTTGCAGTGACGGCGGCAACGAGACGCGCCATTGCACCGGACGGGTCAATGAGATCATCGAGCGTCGTGCATTTTGCCGCGCCCTGCGATACCCTGACCGTATACTCGGCGCCATCAACGACCACCGAGTGCGTCGATTCGAGAATCGAGCTTGTCGTGAGATCGGGGTTGCGGATCAGCAGAATATCCCAACGCCCCGAATAGCCGCCGACACCGCGGATCAGCCGCGCGCGCCCGTTGGCAATCGCGCCCAGATCATAGATGGGGAAAGTCCCAGAATGCGACACGAAATCATCCATCGCGACAGGTGTACGCTCCGTGCCGTCGATAACGAACGAAGTCGGATTGTCCGGGTGCGTTGGTGACGGTGTCGGTGTGGGCGTAGGAGTTGGTGTCGGCGTGGGGGTTGGCGTTGGCGTCGGTGTTGGGGTAGGAGTCGGCGTAGGTGTGGCCGTAACGGTCACGTCCACGTCCTCGCCGACCGGATTGCCGAGTGGATTATCCCAGCGGCCTTCGATCAGTCCGGCATGGCCGACCGATGACAGAAGTGCGCTGATCTTCGCCGCCGCCATCTGCGACTTCGTATAGATCGCCGACGTTGACGTTCCCGCCGCCACCTGAAGGTCAGGCGTGCTGTACGTCACGTAAGCCCATGGCGAAGGATCGAGGGAGCCGGTCGCGCGAACGCCGATTACCGCGTCGACACGCGAGCCCTTGAGCGTCACCGCGAGCGGAATGTCGCCGATCGCCTGCGATGTCGTCGAGCTGGGCGGCACGCCGACGCCGGACGTGTGGCCCCATTCAAACCCGGTCGGTGAGCCGGTGAAGTCGAAGTCGAGATCTGCCGCGATATTTTCAGGCCCGGGAACAATGTCGGTGATCGTCACATTCGTGGGCGCGTCTTCGGTCGGATCGCCGCCCCCTTGCACCTCGCGGATAACGAACGCCAGCGAACCTCCGGTGCACGAATTCGCGCTCGCCGCGGAAAGGCTGAAACCTCCCGCACTGACAGCCTTATAACTGACGGCGAGGCGCGCTTCGGAACTTGTGCCGGAGCCGCGCGTCGCAGACTCGATGAGCGTCTGCGCGCCGTCGATCGTGATCGCTCCCGGCTGCACGCCGTTGTCATAGTGGGCGAACGACCCGAGGATGGCGAGACCGGCTGCGGCAGCCGTTCCAGACAGCGCCCCGGCATTGATGTCGTTCGGGCTGGTGACGATCACGAAGGGCTGCGACGCATCTTCGCCCTCGACGAACCAGTAGATCCAGTTGTGGCGAGAGTTCACAGCGGTGGTGAAGTTGACCGCGCCCATCGACGTGCCGGAACCGAGCCGGTAACGATAGAGCGACAGAACAAGGTCGCACTCGGGTGATGCCCTGTTGAGATCAAGACCCCCAAGGTATTCGACGCCGGACGCTGAACCGCCAACTGTTAGGTCGTGCGGGCCATTTGCGGCGCTCGCCGTATCATAGCTCGCGATAACGATATAGAATGACTTGTCATCACCAGCGGGGACCGTGGGCGTGCCGACAGACTGCGATGAATTGCTGGTGCCCTGCGTGCCGGGGACAGGCGTGCCGAGGATTGCTGCTGCCATTAGCTCAGGTCCGGTATCTTGACGATGATGGCACTGCCGCCCGTCGTCTGGTTGTCGATCGAGGCGAGTTCGCTATCGCCCATGGTCGTAGTGTCGAAGCCCGCGCTGGCTTCCGTGCCTTCCTCGATGTCGAAGTCACGTTCTGTGATTTCGGGCGGTAGCGGCGGCGCGATCGTCACGGTGATGTCGAGATCGACGTTGCTGCTGCCGAGCGCACGCAGCTTGAGCACGCCGGTTACGGCGCCCGTGTCGCCATCGCTTTCACCGGTGAGCAACGCGAGGTCGGCAAGCGGGAATTCGTCGTTCACGATCAGCGGTGTGTCGTCGCCGTCGTCGATGTAGTAAATTCCCTTGTCCGGCAGTCCGGCGATGCGGATCGTCGTCGTGTTCGTGACGGAGAGATTGTTTCCGAACGTGATGGGCGCCGAGACTGGAAGTTCGACCGCGTAGCTCTCCACCGACCACTCCGGCGCCGGAACCGCGATGTCGATCGATACGGTCGCGGTCGCCACGTCCGAACCTTCCGAGTTCGTCGCGGTAAGCGTGAGATCGAACGTCTCCGTCATCGGTGCGAGCGCCTGCGCGGAGATTGTGTCCACAAGCGCTGACGCCACGGCGAAAGGCAGTTCAACCGCTACATCGCCGACGTAAACAGCCACGTCATCCGGAAGCGCCGGATCAACGTCGAGAACGTAGGTGGGCGTCGGGTAGCCCGAAGCGCGCGTAAAGCTGAGGTTGGTGACGTCCGTATCCGTAATGTCGTCGAGCGTGCCGGGCTCGCTTGCGAATACGGGGGCGGACGGAGTGGGCGGGGCGCCGCTTCCCATGTTACCGCCGAGATAAAGCCCGAGTGCCAGACAGAGGGCCATCGGCTAGACCCTGTACGAGCCGCTGAGCCGAAGCTCAGACGAGTTTGTGAAATACGTTGCAAAATCCATCGCGGACGAGCCGGTGATCCCGGAGTAATAGAACGCGATTTCAGTCGTGTTCGCGACGACGGAGATGTTCTTCGGGACATTCCAGGCATCGACGTTTGCCGCGTAAACGTCGTGCACGCCACCGGAGAGGGATGCGTTGCAGGTGAAGGGCAGGCCCGCGACGCGGACACTTCCGGAGAGTCCCCCGCCAGATGTCAAAACAACGCGAAGTTCAAAGAACACGCGGTTGCCGATCTTCGTGTAGGAACCCGTCTGCGTCGAATAGGTTATACCAGTGGAAGAGCCGCCGATCGTCACTGTCGGCGTGAATGATCCCTCTTCGTAATCATCGAGCGTATTGGGATCGCTGCTGGCAACGGCGGTGACCGGGAAGCGAAAGGCCTGCGCGCGGAGGATGCCCTGGAACTTCTCGACGACGGCGCCCGCCTCATAGTTGAGGCCGACAATCAGCGAGCCGAGAGAGCCGTATCCGCCGATGGGGTCTTGATAGGCGGGGGCATAAATTGTGCTTACGCGAACGTCGTGGAAATTGTTGTCGTCTACGACAGTATTCTGACCGGCGTTCGTGGTGCCATTGTCGTTGACGGGATGGACGTTAGAGAAGCCGAAATCCGAGGCATAGACATACTTCCCGCCCGAAAGCGCCGTGTCACCCTTGAAGTTGTTGCCGACGACCGTGCAGCTTTCCGCGCCGGAGTTGACAGCGATGGCCGCATAGCCACGGAATGGCAGGATGCCGTCCGATGACCCCGCGTAATAATCGGTGTTGTCGTAAGCGATGATCGATGCAGTATCGATGTTCGCTGTCGTGTACGGCCATGTCGCCCAGCGCGAGGAGGCGGTTGGATCGGCGGGAAGCGGGTTCTGCGATGCGTGCGGAAATTCCAGCGCGTAGACAAGCGTGCCGCTGTAGTTTCGAATCGCATATGCAGGCGGAATCTTGCCCCAGCGGCGGCCGGTATTTCCAATGATGGACACGTAGAACGCCGACTTGTAAATGCCGATTGCGTTGGTGCCGATATCTTCGAAATCGTTTCGCGCTACCGAGCCTCCGATTGATTCCTCAATACGAACACCGATGCCAGCGACATTTGAAAGTTGATTGCCGGACACCGTGAACGCCGCACAGCGGTCGAGCGCGATGGCGTCGGCTGACGCGATCCAGTCTTCCTTCGTCGGGTTGTAGTGATACTGAGGCCCGCATGTGTCGAAGACATTGTCGTTGATTTTTATGCCGCGCGGACGGATCGATTCCGTTACCGATGTTGTGACCGAGCGAACATAGATGACCTGTGCGCAGTAGGCCGATTGGTAGCCGCTGTTGTTAGAAATATCGATATCGGTGGCGGCATCAGACTGAACATGCACACTGCGATCCGAAAGCGACGTGAACACGCAGTTCTTCACGGTCAGGCCAGAAATGGCGACCCCGGCGATGTTGATCGCCGTGTTCCGCAGCGAATAGGTCTGCTTGTAGACCTGACTGTTCGCCGGGTAGTTGAGCGAGCCGTCGAACTCGATGCCAGTGATTACGATGTCTTCAAGGTCTTCAGTTGTGCCGTTCAGGATATTGAACGCGGAATCGTCGGCGATCTTGAGGACAGTCTTTCCGGTCCCGACAAGGTGGACGTGGCTCTTGAGCGAAATCGCGCCATCGACGAGAAATGTCCCGTCCGGAAAGAAGAGAAAGCCGCCGCCGGCATCAGACACCGCGTCAACTGCTGCATTCAGCGCGGCCGTGTCGATCGTCGCGTTGTCGCCTTTGGCGCCGAATGCGGCGTCAGTTACGCTGGTAACAAGGGGAACGCCGAGTTTTTCTTTGATTTCCGCAAGTTCGGCGGCATCCTCGGTGAGTGAGTCCGCGTTCACCAAAAGCGCAGCGCCGCTGATTGCTCCCTGAATTGGATCACGCGTCATCAGCGTTTCACTGTCGTCGAACGGCTTCAGGATGATCTTGTAATCGAGAGGCTGGAGCCAGATCGGGCCGAAACGGCCGTCTGCGCTCGCGACGACCGGATTTGTGTTGGCAAGGCCAGGATCAAGCGAAGGATCAGAATAGGTTGCCTGCGGCGTCGATGTGCCGGACGCATAGAAATACAGCTTGGCGCCCGCGAGAATCTCGCCGGAAAGCCCTTCGACGCTGAATATGCCGGTATCGAAAAGAAGCGCCATGCAGACAACTCATCATCAGATTTTTCCGATGTGGTTGTCTGAACGACTGGCGCGGCCCACTACCGCGCGCACGGACGTGCTGTCGTTAGCGTGTAACTACCACAGGCTTGACGAAACGGCAACCATGAGGCAGGGCTGGGAGGTGATTTTTAAGTCCCTACTGGAACTCCGAAGATCCATTGAGGCGCACCCCTATCGAGCCTGGGCGGCTCTGGCGTTTCTCATTGTCTTCTTCATCGGCCGCCGCTAGGCCGCCGACGCCGAACTCGCCCGCAAGGCGCTGCTGGAGCGCGACCACCTCATTGCGAAGCGCGGGCGTTTTCGCAGCAACCTGCGTCAATTCGCGGATAGCCGCTTGCCTTGCCGCCACATTGCCGGTGGAGGCCGCCTTTGTGGAGCGCGCCAGCCACTTTGCGAACGCGGGAGACGCCATCAGCTTGGCTAGGCCGTACTGACCTGCGCCCGCAATTACAGGCCCTGTCGGATCAATCGGGAGTGTCGCCAGCGTTCCGATCCACGCCACCGCGTTCGCCGTATTCGAAGAGTTCGCAATGCGCTGAGCATTCTTTTGTGCCGACGTTACCTTTGCAAGATCATCCAACGCCGACCTCGTCGCCTTGTCCGAAAACAGGACAGATTTGGACGCATCAGACATGTCGTTCCACTGCGTCACAAAGCGCGCCGGGCTGAACACAGACTTTACATCGTCCTGCGCGCCGGAAGTCGCTTGGCCTAGCCGAGAGATCAGCGTCGCGCGCACCGATTCCGCCTCTTCGGTGGGGAGGTCTTGCAGTAGATCAGTGAGCCGCTCCGCATTGCCGGACTTCTCGGATGCAAGGCGCTCGAACGACGCGAAGACCTGTTCTGCGGCCTTGTCGCCCCTCTTCCCGATAATCGGTTCAAGAACGTCATCGATTTGCTCGACGCGGTTGCGCCAGAACCTGTCGGCAAGCGCATAGGCATTTGCGGCGTCCGCCTTGCCAGCACGGGCGAGGCCCTGCTGGATATCGTTTGTTACCTGATCCAGAATGCCATTTACCCGGCGCTCAATGTCACTCCCGCGCAGGCCCTGCACGGCGAATTCCTGCCTGTAATTGGTGCGAAGGCGACGCAGACCCTCAATCGTGATCGGCTTCGCGCCCGCTTCATCCGCCAAGTCCGCGCGCAGGGATTTCAGGACGTTCAGGCTGCTTGCGGCGGCGTTCGGCGTCTCCGAGAGCGATGCAATCGTATCATCGATTGTGGCGACGGCATTTGGAACGGGGAGTTTCATGTTGCCGGAAAGCTCTTCGGCGATACGGTAAAGATCGCTACCCTTCGCACTCGTGGCCTCACGGAACGATGCGGCGCCGCGCTTGATAGCCGCGCCCGCCTGTTCCGGTGACAGAATCTGGCCAGCGTCCGCTGCGATGCGATCGCGCGCCGCGCCGGTAGACGCGACCGAGCGTTCGGCCGCATCGCGGATTGCGCCCTGTCCGAACGGAGACTGCGCCATGGCGGCGGTGGCGCCTTGAACAGTGCGCCCGCCTACGTCGGCAGGCATGACCTGTGCACCAAGACGCTCCGCAGCTTCCATGACTTCCGTTCCGGGCCTTGGGACCGCCGTGCGCGCTGCGCGCGTTGCCAGCCGCTCGCCGAGTTTGCCCACCCCATACCCCAATGCAGCACCAGCCACACCGCCCGTCACCGCCTTCTCAAGCCGATCCTGCACGTCCTCGCCGCTGCCGAGCCCATAAGCCGCGCCTGACAGACCGCCGACCTTGGCGATCTGCGTGGCGGTCTTCGCGCCCGAGCCGAAAGGGATCATCGCGCCGCCGACAAGTTGCCCCGCGAGGCGAGTGCCTGAATTGTTTTCTTCGTCGTAGCGATCCGTCGCGCGCTCGCGGCCGAGCTGGCGATTGTACGCCCTGCCGACGTTGAAGCCTTTACCCTTTACCGCGTCGATCGTGGCGCCGAGCGGGGCGTATACAGCGGCGGTCGCTTCGTCGGCAAAGCCAGTCGAGAGCACGTCGCCGAGACCGCGCGTCGCCGCGTCCAGCTTCTCGCGAAAGCCGCCCTTGCCGCGACCGGGGGGCGGCTTCTTCTCGGCTTTCGGCGCGCCATAAACTTTGTTCATGGCAGAGCGCATGACGGCCTGTGGCGTACCATCGGGGAACTCGTAGATCGTTCCGTCAGGGCCTTGCACCTCGACAGGCATCAGCGAAACTCTCCCGTGGCGGGGTCGTATACAAGCCGCTTCGGAGCCTGTGCCTGCTCCGTGCTCTCGCCGGCCATGCCGCCATATTCACGCTCAACGTCGTCGAGCATGCGGCGAAGGTTCGAAAGCCGCTCGTCGTTCGCCTCGTCAAACGCCATACGATTCGGCAAAATCTTCTCAAGGTAAATCGCCTCGCGCTCGGTATCGGCGCCGGAGCCCGGCACGCGGAACGCCTGACGAGCGAGCGGCATCATGCCCTGCACCGCTGCGTCGAACTGCTTGTTCTGCGGCGTCGGCAGATACTCCGTCACGCTTCGACCGGAGCCTATGCCGCTCTTGTAAAGCTGCTCCACGCGTTCAAGTTGTTCGCGCAGCCCCCGCGCGGCGGCAACTTTTGCCTTTGCAGCAGACCGCGCCTCTGCGGTCACCCCTACAGCGCCAGCGCCCTTTTGACCCGTCAGGACGCCCATTTCACGGTAGCGCTGAAGTTCTTTCATGTGCTCCGGCTTCAAGGTCTTGCCTTGGGCCGCAGCCATTTCGAGGATCGAGGCGCGCTTTTTGAGAGGATCGTCTGCCATGGTCAGTCAATCAGATATTCGAGGTCGGAATTGTCGGCTTCGCCGCCACCCTTCGCGGCCACCCGCGACTCCCGCTGCCGTGCAAGGCCGAGCGCACCCTGCTTCACGCCAAGCTCTTCACGGCGGAGGCCAAGCGTGTCTTTCCGGTACGCTTCGTCGGCTTCGAATTTCTTCTCCTTGAAGGCGTCCTCGGCGATCTTGTCGAGGTCGCGCCCCTGAATGAGAAGCCAACGGATGCCACGATCGGACAGGTCGGCGCCGCCGATCTGCTCCTGGCTGATGCCCATGCGCGCGAGTTCGGGCGCCACCTCCGCAAGACGGGCGCGACGTTCGTTTTCCGGGAACTGAAGCAGCCATTGACCCGTCGCGGCGAAGGTCTTGTTGATTTCGCCCATGCGCTTGATCTGAGCTTCGTCCATCCGCGAAAGCTGCTTCTGAAGCTCGAACGCCTCTTTTGCGTCGAGCGCCATCATTTCGGAGATGAGTCCCTGATTGGCCTGAAGCCATGTTGATGGGATTTGCGGCTGCCCGGCAGGTGAGGAAGGGAGAGAGGCCTGCGGAGCAGCCGCGCCCGCCGGAGGGAACGTGGCGGCGGGATTCTGGACACGGCTGTAAACGTCGCGGAGGCGGCCCTGCCGTTCGATCTCGGCGTCTTCCTGCTGGACCTTGCGCGCCGTCAGCATGTCAGCGAGACGCGCGCGCTTCGTTTGATCGTACAGGCTGAGAGCGCCGGGCACATCAACTTCGGTGATGCCGAACGGGTTGGCCATCAGTAAATCCCCCCGAGGCCGGAGTTTGGCGCCGAAAAGCCTCCGCCCTGCGAATACAGGTAAGCGGACAGCCCATTGTTGATCGCCGTGTTGATCGCCGATCCAGTGTTCGCGTAGCTCGATGCGCGCGCATTTCCAGCGTTCGCCGCCGCATTCGATGCCATCTGGTTGGCGTTCCCAATGCCGCTCATCATCGCTTGCCCGGCCGCCGTCGTAGAGTTCGTCGCGCTCTGCCCCACCCCGGCCAGAGACGCGAGACGGTTGGCGAAGTTCTCGTATTCGCCGGACGCGTAGTTCTGTGCGTAGCGGGTCAGCGCCTTGCCTGTCGCGCCGGACGTCAGCAGCCCTCGCGCCGCCTGCGACCGCTCAATGGCTTTCTGGCCCTCATCCATGCGGAACTGGTAGCCGGGCGTTGCGGCGACGGCGGCCGACATGTCCAGCTTTTTCCCGTCCTTATTGACGCCGTACATCGACGAAAGCGTGTCGAGCGCCTTGTACCCGGTCTCGCGATACGGCGCATAATCGCTGCGCGCGAGATCGTATTGACGGCGCTCCTCGGCGATCTGTTCGCGGGAAATCTGAGCCTGTTGCGCAGCGGCGTTCTTTTGCGCCTTCGCGGCCTTCGACCCCGCGTACATCGTGGCTCCGGCACCGACGACAGCAGCTCCGGCGATTGCAGCAGCAGGCATTTATGCCCTCCACTCGTAAATTTCGAAAGGTTCAGGGCCAACGCCGATGTCGAACTCTTCGCGGCCAACGTGCGCGAAGCCCGCCGCGCGCGTAAACATGCGAACCGCCTTCGCGTCCGGCTTTACCCGCGTCCATATGTGAGATGCTGAGTATGCGGCCTGCATGATCGCAAGGCCCGTGCGGACAGCGGCAAGCGCCCACGCTCCCCGCCCCTGTGGGAGGATGAACGTGTGCACCTCGTAAACGCCCGGCGCGCACCACGTCAGGCCAAAGCCGCCATACTCCCCGAGCAAAAACACGTTTCTGCCGACAAGGGCCCCAGTAAGGTCGATCGGAAAATCAGGATCGCCGCCGACGTGCGGGCGAATATCGGGATGGTTGACGAGCGCGTTCAGACGCTCCGCATCGAAGCAGCGTTCCAGTTGAACGGAATCGTCAACAAAATCGGGAGCGTGACGCATCGGACCTCAGACATTGCCAGTGGCGATGGTTGTCTGAGTGACCCGGCAGCCCCATCCGCTGCCCGCACATGCGCGTCACGGCGAGAACCATAGCCGAAACGCCGCGCACATTCAACTTGGGAACGCGCTGTTCCCGATCAAATCGTCAATGATCGCCTTGGCCCTCTGGGAAAGAACCTGCACCGCATCGGCAATGGCCTGCACCTCGGCCTGCGTCGGCGGGTTGCTGATGACCGGCGCGGTATATGTCGCGAACGTCGCGCGCGATGCCGTGCCTGTCGCAGCGGTCCAGTTAGGGCCGACTTCAATCTGAACATAGCGGTCATTCAGCCACGTTTCGTCTGCACTGAAAACGCCCGTTCCGCTGTTATAGGAAACGCCGTCAGCGCCGCTTACGGAGTCGCGGGCGCGGTCCTCCGTGAAGAACAGGTTTGTTCCTTCGGTGATGTTGCTCGTGTTGAGGTCGAACGCTTCCGCACCTGTGAGCCGCCCTTGCTGATCGACCGTGAAGGAGACTGTCTGCGTATCTGCTCCGTAGATTCCAGGCGATACGGCTGTGTCTTCGAGCGCGATCGTCACATTGTCGTCCGTAAGCGCTATATCAATGGCGGTTCCTGCGGCGAGCACCTTGTCGTTTGGCAGGATCGTCGTCGCACCCCACGTGATATAGTTCCCCTGCTGGATGCTCTCAACAAGGCCAGAGCCCGCCACGCGCTGGATCGCCGCAAAAAACCGATACCATTCAGGCGCGACATGCCCGCTCTTGTTCAGAATCGGACTGTTTGGCGGGAGAATGCTGAAGCTCATCGGATATCCGCGAAATGGCTCATGACGAACCGGCGCACGGGGTCTGTGATCGTCAGCCGCATTTGACGCTGCCGGAACTGCCCGAGCTTGCGCCAGATCGCGCGGTGGCGATTATCACCGATAAGGCCCATAGATCGCCAAAGTTCATTCGACCAACGCCTGCCGCCGTCGTCCGAATACTGGAGCATGATCTGCGGGTCCGCGCCCTGTCCGCTATTGAGGCCGACGCCGGTTTCGCACAGGCATTCGTAAGCGTACATCGTGACGCGCTGGCGTCCCGCCCCCTCGATCGTCGGCAGGTAGATTTCGCACCGGATCGCCTCGCCGTCCTCCGTATAGATGTCGAAATCCGGCTTGTAGACCTTGCCGGCATAGCCGTCCGTGAGAAGCACCTGCGCGCCGAGCAGAACCGCTCCGTTGACGCGCCAGTTATCGAGTCCGTCCGACTTCCTTTCGTGCCAAGCGCCTGTCGCCATGTCGAAGCACCACGTTCCGACGTCCGTGGTGAGGCAATAGAACTTGTGCCCCTCCTGCGTATAGGTAAATGCGGACCATTCAGACGCCTTGGCGATCTGATACTCAACGGCGTGCGTCGAAATGCGCACCGGAGAATAACCCTCAAGGCGGTAAACGATCAGGTCATCCCCGACAAAATGCACGCTGTTATCGATCTTGACGATCGTGTCTCGCGAGATGCACCCGCGCTCGATAAAGGCGTTTCCCTGCCGCTCGAACGGGAAGTCGCCAGCGCCAGAATTGTACCATATCTCGATGCTCTTCTTCTTGTAGAAGTGCAGCTCGCGGTGATCGTTGATGACGCCGACGATGTTGCTCGGCTCACCCTCTACCGACGCAATATCAAGCGGATCGTAAGCCGTACCGTCGTTCAAGTCCGATATGATGAACTGATTCGTGTCCTTGATCGGCCACACAAAATAGCCGTCAATGAACGCGACGTCGGACACCGCAGGCAGGTCGGGCGGAGTGACGATGACGCCGCCCGACCATACACGACCGAAGCCGGAAGTGGCAATCGCAAGCTCTGACCCATTGTCCGCGATGCGCGCCAAGCCCGCCCCAGGGATCGTGCCGATTTGCGTGGATACGCCGCTGGCCGAAAGGCTTTGAAGGGATGCGCCAGAAAGGATATAGGCGAAGTCCCCCATGACGTGGGAGCCGCGACACGGGCCATCCCCAAGCGTCGCGAAAAGGTCTAGCCCCGGAATCGCCATGACTGCGAAATCGTCGCGCTTGTCCCCGTCCGCGCGCTCCGAATAGCAGTTGACGAGCTTCGAGCCGCTCCATGGAAGCGACCGCCCCTCCGAGTATTGAAGGGCTGGCTTGAGCTTCAGCACCGCCACTCGCCCTGATGGTCAGGCTGCAAGAACAGGCTGGCAGGCTCGTTGTCCCATCCCTTCAGGGACGCGTACAGGTCTTGCGCGCGCGTTCCGACGCCTGCGAGGATGTCTGGAGAAACGCCGTACTTGATGCCGAGCTCGACCGCGAGGTTGTAGCATAGCGCCTGAAGCCATTCCTGCGGCAGATCGGCATCATTCGCCGTGCTGTCGATGTCGTCCATGCGGCGCAGATAGGTCACGTGCAGCGTTTGCGCGGCTGCCGTCGCGGTGGAGGCTGTCGGCCACACGTATAGGCTGCCTGTCGCCACCTGCGGGTCGTAATAGAAGTTCACCGGGACCGACTGGACACTCTTGTTCGGCAGGTCGAAATAGTCGCTGCGGGACAGTTCCGTAAGCGGCGTGTCCAGCGAGCCGGACGTGAGGCGGCGGCGCACCGACAGCACACGCATGGGCTTCGATGGGAAAAGCGAAGCGAGCGCGTAGGATGCCTGCCCGGCGACGAGCGTCACCGCAGGCCCCTCCGTCCGTGTCCAGAGGTGATCCTGCGCACCCCACGTCTTGATTAGCAGGTTCAGCGACCGCTTCGCGCGGTTGTACATGTCGGCGCTGATCGGCTCGCCCTCTGAACCGACGCCGATCAGGTCGAACGCCTCGACGATGATCTCATTCGCGCTGAGATTGAAATTCGTGCTGCCCGACGTGCTCACAGATCACCCCACCGATTGCGCTTGATGGCGGCAAGGAGCTTTGCATCGTCCCGCGCCGCATCGATCGGGATTGCTTTCAGCAGCGTACCGCCCTGCCACACCTCATAGGCTTGGCCGTCCTGAGACTTCCGCCCCTCGATACGCATCAGAGGTCATCCTGTGTTACCGCCACCGACAGGAACTGATCCGGCTGCTCCGGGCGAGAAACACTCAGGCTCATGTCGTCGCGAACGCCGCGCACGAAATCCTGGGGGTTTCTCTTGTCCACGAAGCGCCGATCGACATACGCGCCGTCCCAATTCCGAACGAGGTCCGTCACTGGAATCTTGAAGCCCGAGAAATCGCAAATCGCGTTAGCGGGCTGCGGGTGTATGTCCTTCGGCATCAGTACAGCGCCACAATCTCGTCCGCGGTCGTGGCTGCGAGGACCATGTCGACCTGAATTGGAAACTGGACTCCGGCGGGGACGTTCGTGAACGTCACCGAGCCACCGCCGACCATGCGGACAGCGAGGTCTCCGGTCACCCCGATCCAGAGACCTCGCACCCCCGCCGGAAGGATCGTGCTGTCGCTCGGCGTTACCGCCGCTGCGTCATGCGCGGAGCTGATATCCTTTTGAATACGGCCAGCCATTGGGCGTGCTCCTACTGCTTGCCGTCGTCGCTGAAGATGTAATTGATCAGGACCGTCGTGGTGCCGCCCGTGGCGGCGGAAGCGCCGACCTTGCCGTAGATCGGTGTATCGACCGTCAGGGCAATGCCCGTCAGGGCGCCGGTTGCGTAGGTCAGCGTAAGCGTGTCCGCGTCCACCTCGTTCGCAATACCTGCATTGCTCGCGGCGGTTCCGATGTCCACGGTCGGGCTTGACCCGCCCGTGCCGCCGCCAAGCGACTGCACGCCGAGCGGGATAGCGCCCGCCGGGAGTGTGCCGAGCAGAATCTGCGAGGAGGAAGTCGGATCGAAGCTGGCCTTCATTACCAGCACAGGAACGCCAGCGAAGCTGACGCGCGAGGCGCCAGCGTTGCGGATAGGATTACGGAAAGTCGTGCGCGCCATGCGTCTAGTCTCCTAGTCGGGAAAACCCGTCGTCAGCGGCATTTGACTAGGAGACGCCATGAGCCGAAGCATGACGATGGCTGCTTATACGATAGCCACGCGCAAAAGAAAAGGGCCGAGCATGAAGCCCGGCCCCCGAGATTCGCCTGAGAAACGCGTCAGGCGCCCATACCGTTGGTGTAGAGCCCGCGCCAGTCAGTCCAGCCGACGCTGTAGCGCTCATAACCCTTGTACTTGACGTTCGACGTGTCGAAATCACGGTCCTGAGCGAACTCCGCAGCGACACGCTGGAACAGCTTCATTCCCTGCGGCGCATTGGTGCGGACAAAGAACGCGTCCGTATCGGTCAGGTAGTGGTTGACCTTCACACCTTCGGGGAACAGGCCCATCGCGCGCAGTGCATTGATCGCGTTGTTTGCCGTGTCATTCTGAAGCTGAGACTTCAGAATGCGCGTGGCCTCGAACGCAAGCGCAGGCGGCACGATGAGTGAACGCGGCTGAAGGGCGATACGCAGCCCCCGGCTGTTCGTCGCGTTCATGATCTGAATGCACAGATCCTCAAGCGCGGCTTCGGAAAGATCAGCCGCCGTCGCAAGACGGTTCGCCTGATTGCCCGAAAGCGTCGGGTGAGAAACGGACGAGAGAAGTGCGCCGTCGCCGCCGGTATAACCGGAGGTCTGGGCGCGATTGTACACGTTCGCCGCGACATTCTCTTTCGTCTGACGGAACGAGAATGCAAGCGCCTGCGTGCGGGTGACGCCCTTCTTTTCGTAAAGGTTGTCATCGATTTCCTCGCGCGTGATGATGAAGCCGAGCCCGTAAGCGATGTGCGTGTAACGCGTCACCGTCTGCTGGCTCTCTTCGTCGTACACAACGCTCGAACCCTGCTGCTTGATCGGCGCGAGGCCGAATCCAGTCAGTTCGACGTCTTCCTCGTAGTTCTTCTCCGAGGTGTCGATGTCGAAAAGGTCCGGATACTCCTTGGAGTGCTCCTTGTAGTCGCGACCCCAGATGGCATTCAGTCCAGGCCAAAGTAGCTTGGGGACATTGCCGGTGGAAATAACAGCCATTGGTCAATCTCCCTTTATGCGCCAGCGACCTGGTTGGCGAACTGGTGGCGGTTGATGCGGACAAGCCACTTGGCGTGCTCGCCAACCTCGTTGTCTGCACGGTTCACAAGCCCGACGATCTGGAGGTCGAGCGTGTTGGTGGACGCTTCGCCAGAGTTGTTCAGCTCGACGCCGGAATAGCCGGTCACGGTCGAGCCCGAGCCGACCACGAAATTGGCGTTGAGGCCAATATCGGCAGCCGCCAGAGCCGTGCCGCCCGAGACTTCCTGAATTTCGAAAACCGTGTTCGGGTTGGTCTCGACAAGCAGGATGCGGACAGTTGATCCAGCCCGGTACGTGAGGCTGTCGCGGGTGTCCTGAAGGACGCCGACGACCACACCGACGACAACGTCGCCGGTCGCCGCCTGATCCACGTCGGCAAACACCTGCCCGTTGATCGTCTGCGACGTGCCGGAGAGCTTTACCGGATCACCGATGAAAATAGCGGTCGAATCCCCAGATGCAGTCGAAAACTGCATGACGGAGGCGTTGTACGGCTGACCGCTGAGGCCGCTGCGGGGAATGAATCCGCGCGCGCAATCTGCATTCGCCATAAAGGCACCCTTTGCGTTTTTGGTGAGCGCATCGGGTGCCGAAAATGGAAAGGAAGGCCCCTAGCGTTCGACCTTGATCGAACCTTGGCCGTAAGCGTTCTCGGATGAGTTCAGACGGCCGGTGAAATCGCGCCCCGCCTTGATCGCTTCATCGATCTGCGAGTTATGCGCTTCCTTCTCCTGGGCGCCCTCGGCGTAAAGCTCTTCAGGGGTTTCCATGAGGTATGCTCTCAAAGGTTCCCCGTTCTTCTTGGTGCCTACAAGGCGGGAGACCCGAGAGCCAAGGGCGTCTGACTGAATGCCCTGCTCGTGGACGAAGTCATACGCGAGTTCCTGCATATTTGCAATACGGTTGTCGTCATCGTTGACGAACCTGCGAATATACCCGGGACGCGATGGCGCATCGAGCTTCAGCGCGGCCACCCCGATCGATGCGCGGCGACGGCGCTTCTTGGGCTCGACGGCGGCTTTTCCAGGGGCTGCGGCTTCTGGCCACTGAGGCGCAGTTTCAGCCTTCGCCTCCTGCGGCGGGCGGCCTCGGCGGCGCGGCGTATAGGTATCATCCACCATTTGCGAAGTAGTCCTTTGCATAAGCGTTGAGGTCTTTGAACAGCCCCATCTTGACGAAGCTCTCGCCCTGCCTGCGGGCAACGGCGTCAAGATCGGCGGCGGTTTTCGTTCCGGCGCGCGGGCGCACGTTCGACGGCGCCTCGACGGGCGAACGTGGCTTCGGCTTCGGTTGCGCGAGGCCGAAAAGCTCCGGATAGCGGTCGCTATACCGCTCCTTCACCTGCTCAGCGATCCACTCGAAATATTCATTCGGCCCCATTTGGGACTTGTCGAGCGGTGTCTTTCGACCCACGGCATCGGCGTATTCCGTGGCAAGCTTCGCGGCCCGAGATTCACCGTCGTACCACTCGTTTTCCTCCTTGAAGGAAATGAAAGCCTCCGCCGTGTCGGCCTGACTGACCTGATGGTTGCCGTCTTTCTGAAGGTCGTTCAGGTCTTTTTCGGCGGCCTCGAACGCCTCTTCGTCACCGGTTCTCACAGCTTCACGCTGGCGGGCCTTGATCTCGGCCATCGCACGATCATACCCGCGCTGCTCGGACTTGCTGAAGAAGTCGCGCGCCTGATTGATCGTCTTTTCCATGCCGGAAATGCGCTTCAACAGCGCCTTGTTCTGGGCCTTCAGGATCGGCATCATCTGCTCGCCGCGCTCGACGAACGTCTTGGCGTCGATCCACTGCTTTTTATCGCCCTTGAACTCCTCTTCCGGCGACCAGCCCATAGCCCGCGCATCGGATTCCCAATCGCGCTCGCCGGCCTGCTCCTCTTCCTGCACCTCGCCCTCAGTGGACGCGTCCTGTTCGAGCTGTTCAGTGCTCATGCTTCCATCTCCAGCAGCGCCAGAACGTCAACGTCCCGGCAAATGCGATAGTCCGCGCCGTCGCGGCCCTTGTGGAGCTTCCCGGCGTACTGCTCCATGACGACACGGTCGCCTGGCTTCGGCTTCGCGGCACGATCGCCCCAATCGGCGAAAGCATTATCTCCGACCGCGACAAGCGTGGCGCGGGTCTGCGCGTACATGTCGCGCTCTTTCACCTTGTCCGGCATGATGATGCCGCCCTTCGAAACCTCCTCGACGGGGTCAGGATAAATCAGGATCGCCGTATCGAGGGGCGTGTATCCGCTGGTGTTCATTCTTCCTCTCTCTCCACTCCGTAGAAATTCGCGATGTCGTCAGAGGACAACTCCGTCAGTTGCCCCATCAATGCCGCCCCCACCTGGTCCTCCGGGTTCATCGGCGCCCCCGAGGCCCATTTCTCCGCCATCGTCGCCCGGTAGTCCTTCAGGTAGGCCCGGAATGCCTCCGTCCCCGGGTGGTCCCACCAGCGGCTGAACTCCTCCCTGCTCGTCAGCAAATTCATCTTCGGCCCCTTCCATTCCTTCCTCGGCCGTTTCTTCGGCCACCTGCCGTGCCAGATCGCCGCCGATCGTCGCCAAGTCCTGTGCGAACTTCATCATCTCAACCTCACCGGTTGTCGCCGCGAACTGCGCGATGTTGAGCGCCGTCTGCGCGAGAGAGGACGCCGTCTGAGCGTCCTTTGCGCGAATGTCGGCCTCGTTGACCTTCATATCGCTCTGCGTCTTCTCGCGCTCGTTCTGCTGCTTCATGCCGTCGAGAAGCAGCTTCGGATCGGGCGGCGGCGGTTCGACGTTCAGGAGTTCGCCGACGTCAGGAATGCCGCCAGCCTCAAGCGCACGGCGAAGCACGACCTGCTGATTGACCATCGGATTGCCGAAGAACTGCATGAGGTACTGCGCCCGCGCCATTTTCTGAATGTCACTGACCATCGTCGGGTCGGACACCGGGATGACGTCGAGGTCTCTTTCCTGATAATCGTCGCGGCCAACGGCACCGGTCTGATCGTTGAGGTTGAAATACTCTTCCTCATCCAGAAACATGCGGTTGAGGTCGAACAGGATTTTGAGTTCATCGCGGAACGAGCGGTGGATGCGCTTGAAGATCGCGGACATGACCTTCATGCCCTGCTCGATCTGGGCAAGCGTCGTTGTCGCGGGCGTGTTCGCGGTCGGCGCACCGCCCGTCATGATGTCCTGCGTCGCCGTGATGTCCTTCGCTGCCTGAATCAGCATCTGGAGCAGGCTGAACAGCACGGAAGACGGTCCGTTGAGCGCGAGCGGGAAAATGTTGTCGCGCAGCGTGCCGCCGGTCACGTCAACGCGCTTCCATTCGCCCTGCTTGAAGCGCGTCGCGCCGGATTTGATGTTGATCCCGGATCCGACAAAGCCGCCCTGCGTGTTCTGTAGCGCGCCCGCGTCGAGCATCTGGTTTATGGTCGTGTCAATCGCCGCGTTCAGGTCTTCGAGGATCGTGCCGAAGCCGATGTCGTAGAAGGCGCCATCAGGCGACGGGATGAAGCCGTACTTCACGACATACTGCTTGCGCTCGATGCGCGCCACTGCGCCGTCAGGGCCGATGATAACGCCAGACTCGTCGAAACACGGCACGATGCGTGCGACAGCGCCTTCCTTGGTCAGCGTGACGACGTAAGGCTCGGGATATCCATCCTCGTCGAGGTCGATGAGCCGGAACTGTTCGAGATACTCGCCGTAGCTGTCCTCGTCGTTCGTCTTGTCGTCGTTATCGATCGGCACCTCGCGCCAGATGCCATTCCGGATGCGCTCGCGGACTTCGTATGGGTAATAGCGCAGGATGTGCGTGTAGCGTGGCGTCGATTCGAGTGACTTGGCCCAATAGCTGACCACGAAGTCGTCGGCGGGGATCATCGTCGAGCAATTCGTGCCCGCGATCTTGTCGTAATATGTCTTGCGGAAAACGCACCCGACGATCGGCAGCATCAGCAGCAGGCGGTCGGTGTCGTCCTCCCAGCCCGGCATCTTGAACAGGAGCTGCCACGACATGTGGCGACCGACGCGATCGGCGCGGTTCTGCTTTTGGCCATCCGGATCCGGGCCGATCACGCGGCCCTTGACGAGATTCGAGCCGTCCACGATCGCGGGGTACGCGCGCGCCTGGAACTGGATCGCGGCGACGGCGACCAGCGGAAACTTGACGTTCGACGCATTCGGCCACGGAGTATTCTTCGCCTCGCGCACCTGCATGGCGATTTTCATGGCGCGATCGTATCGCGCCTTCCAGTCCTTGCGGCTCGCCTCGTCGATCTCGTACTCGGAAACGGCTTTCGTGCCGACCTCAAGCAGCTTGGCGTCGTCCAGCAGGTCGGCGACGTTATCGGCTTCGAGGATGGCCTGAAGCGTCAGCGGCCCGGTTTCGGCGGGCGCCTCCTCCTCTTCGAGAATGATTGCGGTTTCAGCCATCCCTAATACCCCGTCACGTTGCTGCGGCCGTCTTCGAGCCAGTCGTCGTCCCAATTGTCATTCGCGAGGTCGCGCTCGCGGGGCTTGCCCATCGCGAAGGTGCGGAAGGCGTCGGCCGGATCGCTTGCCCAATCGTGCAGCGGCCGGTCGTTGTAGGCGCGCAGCTTCTCGTTCCATTCGCGGCGGTATGAGCGCAGCGCGTCGAGCCCCTGCGCGCACTTCTCAGCGTCGAACATGCAGAGGGGGATCAGCTTGCGGACTTCGTTGATATCGTTCGCCACGCTGCCCGTGCGGGGCACCACGCGCACATTCTCAAGCCCAAGGTCGCGCAGCGTCTCTGCATAGGTCGCGGCGTTCGGCAGGCCCTTCTGGACGTGCCCGGCGTCGTGCGGAACAAGGTGTTCGCCGTACACGTAGGCTTTGCGGTGCCCGTCGCGCAGCTCATGCACGTAGTAGTCCGGGCCGCGCCCGTTGCTGGCGAGATAATCGATGACAGCCCATGCCGCCCCGGTCCACTGCACGAACCATATCGCGGTCTGGTCCGAGCCGCCCAAGTCCCACGCCGTGTGCACCTGGCGCATGGGGTTGTGCGGGACACGCGTAATACCGCCCTCGCGCTCCAGTTTGTCGATTGTGCGGGCGTAATAGGCGCCGGGAAGAGCGGCCGACCACGAGGTCATATACTCCTGATCGAATATCGCCTCGCCGTCACCTTCGCCGCGCTCCTGAATAAGTTCGCGCCGCTCGTTTTCGAGCACATCGTCACTGAATACGCCGGTATCGAGGGCTGTCAGCCTCTCGCAGAACCATTCGTTGGACTCGCGCGCCATCTCGAACATGCGATAGGCATGGTTGCGCCCGCGTGGCGTCGTGATGAAGATCGCCCAGCCGCCGTTCTCGGCAAGGATCGGGCGAATCAAGGACCATGCCTGCGGGTCGGACAGCGCCCACTCGGAGAACACCACGCCGATCGGCGGCGTGCCGACAAGCGCGTCGTAATTGTCCGATCCGATCGCCTGCCACGTCGAGCCGCACTTGAACCGGATCAGCATGTCTTGATCGCGCGTCGTCTCGCGTAGGGCGTTGGGGAAGGCGTCGTCGATGCGCCTGCGGCCCGTGCGCGGGTTCACGGCGTCCCAGATCGCCTTTCTGGCCTGATTGTGCTGCGGGAGAAGATGCCAGTACACTCCGACGCGCTCATGGGCCGCACAGGCGGCGTAGTGCAGCGACAGGTCGTCCTTGCCGTGCCTGCGGGGCCATATCGCGATCGCGCGGCGTCCACCATCGTGCAGATAGCGCCACAGCGGCTCCTGATAGTCGCGCGGTTGCCAGTCGTTTGGGAGGTTGATAACGGTCACGGCTTGTTCACGTTGACCGTGACGCCGCCGGAGTGTTCCAGCTTGTCGGTGAAGAGCTTCAAGTGCTTGCCGAGAAGCTCGGCCCCCTTCAGAACGGCGGCCGGCTGGTACTCTTCGGCGCTCTGGCAGCGCTCAATGGTCTTGCGGATCGTGTCGAGCACATAGTCGGCCGTGATCTCGGTGCGCTGTGAGCGGGCGTCCATTCCAGCTTGGACGGCTGCTGCGATTTCAGGTTTTTTAAGGATTTCGTCGCCGATCTGTCCGGCAGTCTTTACACTATACCCAGCTCGTATCGCGGCCTGCGTGGCGTTCAGGTCCACGAGGTACTCTTTAACGAACATCTGCTGTTTGGCGGTGAGTGCCACCTGACTGTCGAGCCTCCATTGCTACGCTCGACGGTCCAGATATGTCATTCTTGAGCCCCGCAACACGGGTTAAAAATTCACCGCGCCGATTTTTTCGAGGTCGCGCACGATGCGCCTCGCCGACCGGTAGTCATGCAGCCCACAGCGCCGAGCGATCTCGCCGAGCGATATGCGATGCCCCTCCGATGCTCGCTCACATAGCTGGTCGAGTACCTGCTTGCGGCGGCGTGTGATTGCGTTCCGTGGCCGACCCCTGTTTTTCACCCCTACCACTCCTCATCCCTGCCAAAGCCAACCGGAGGCTGCACGCGGTAGATCGGGTGGCCGTCGACATTGACCAGCCCCGTATTCACCTCGGCGCGATCATCGACGTAGACGCTCGACGGACGCGGGCAGTCGTCGCTGTCCCATTCGCCTCGCGGTCTGATTGTGTATCTCGCCATGCCCCACCCCTGTCCGAATGCCGATTATGCCGAAACGCAAAAAGGCGACCGAATGCACGGCCGCCGAAAGCGTTTAACGGAATGATTCTGGCATGCCCCAATCCCGAAGGTGCACGCCGCAGGTCAGGGCTTTTTGATAGACGAAATTGATGCTGAAATCACGGGAAAAGCTAACCGGCAAACCGATTGCTGACCGACAGGAAAAATGTCGGTTTGGTTTTCGTTTATAATCAATATGTTATTACCTAATAATACTAACCGACAATATATGATGGTATAAAATAAGTTATCCACATCTCTACTCGGCGAACCCCATTTCTATGGTGTAAATATTCATGGGGGCGTGTCGGTTTGGGCGGTAAGCACAATCGGCAGATTTCTGCCATTTATTGAGCGTCGGTTAGCGATGTCCGTTAGCCTAACCTGCATTTTCCTATATACATATACAAACTAGGAAAGTATGTTTCGCTTGTATATAAAGGGAAATGCGATGCAAATATTCCAAATGAGCGAAAGTGAGTTCGAAGAAATCAAGCGCCGCCCTCCGCGTGGGCGGGAGGCGATATACCCGTTCAAAAAATTGAAGATAGGAGAGGCGTTTTATATCGACCTGAAAGAGTATCAGGACCGCAACGGCAAAAGCAGAACCTATCGCGATTTGAGAAGCGCGCTCAACTCATCCGCGCGTCAATACAAGCCTAAACGCTTCTCGATCATGCGCAGGCTTGATGGATTTATAGCTCTCAGAATGAGCTAATCTATGTCGTAATAGACTCGCTTCGGCCGACCTGATTTCCCATCTGCGCGCTTGATCTCATCCACCCGAATGGACCCGCCTTCGGCGAGAAAATCGAGCGCCTCATTGAGTGTGCGGCGGCCACCCATGAACCGTGCCTGACGGAATAATTCTTCATGCTCGATCCCAGCGCTACCGGCATCGGCCACGAGCTTCTGCAGACGCTTGAGCTTCGCCTCACCATCGCTGTCCGCGACGCGCTCCTTGACCTCTTTCATGAGCGCCTTCACGGACTCGGAGGCGATCAGGTAGCCCCATTCGATATCCGCCTCGGTGAGCACGGGGCGCGCCGGGTTGTCACATATGGACTTGATGAGCGCGACCTTGGCCGCGTTCTCGGCGAGACGGGCAATGACCGACGTGATGTGTGTGCCCTGATGCTTGCGCAGCATGTCGGTCTGCTCTTCGCGGAGAGCGCGGGCACGGTCGCGTGCGTGCGTATCGGCATAGGGCACGGTGTAGGGCTTGGGGCGCTGTGCGGCGCCCTCACCGAGCGGGAAGGCAATATGGCCCTCAGCGCCCTTGGAAACCGCCTTGATATGCTCGACGAGCGCCTCCGGGAAGTCGACGGGCTCGATATCGAAACGCGGGTTGGGGTAGTCGTTCGGACTCTTGAAAATCAGCATCCGCGCGAGGCTGCCGTCCATGACGTTGCTTGACGACAGCGAGGACCAGAACGCCGAAGGCGTGGTGACGCCAAACAGGCAAAGGCATGGCTGCTCGATGACCTCGCGTGGCTTTTCTTCCTTGTTCGCGTATTCCGTGCCGAGAAAGGTGGCGTCCGACATCGAGTAGAACTCGGTGAGGTTGTCGAGGATCTCGGTCACATGCTTCGGCGAGCGCCTGCGATCTGCGGCCGCGGCGACGAGAAAGCCGATTTCATCGATCGGGAACAGGATGGACGGCGACTTGGCGACAGCGGACAGCAGGCCGGATCCGGACGCGATCTTTGAACCGCCTACGTACTTCGCGAGCCCTGCCGCGATCATGAGGCGGGATGTCGAGCGCAAGGGATGATCCTTGCCGCCGCCGGAATCGGCAATGCCGATCGAATAGATGTTGGTGCGGAGCCCGGTAGGGCCGGCATAGCGACGCCCGGCAACAGCGCCGTACATGGCGATGGCGGCGCCGAGCGTAAGCCACGGCTGGGGACTTGGGGCTGTCTCGGTGACATGGTCGACAAAGGCGCGCAGGCCGCCCGTGAGGCCCTTTAGCCATGCAGGGGCGGATGATGAGGCTAGGATCGGTTGGGCGGGCTCTGGCGCCGGCGCTGAGCCCGTGCGCTTGTGGATATTGCTGATCAGCTCGTCGAGGTTGAAATATTGGTGCCCCGGCTTGGGGCCGAGCGTTGCGCCCTCCTTCGGACCGTCGGCGCGAACAAGGCCGATGGTACGGGCAACGGCGCGCTTGGGATCGCGCTGATCGAGGTAGTGCGCCGAGACCGGATTCGCCGGGTTGAGCAGCACGCCCATGATTGTCTGATCGTCAAACCCGTCGTTCGCCATGAGGCGCGCGGCCGCGAGGCCGTCACCGGAGCGGTCGGCGCCCGGAGGCTCCGATATGGCGAGCCGAACCGGATCGAGCGCAGAAAGGCCAAGGTCATCCGGCGTCTTGAACTGAACGAGCGCGGGCAGGTTGACGTGCGCGTGCTGGGCTTCGACCCGCTCCTTTGCGGGCGGGAACGCCGCGGCAAGCTCTTCGGGGGTGTAGACGGTTCCATCGTCGTCGCGGATAACGCTAGCGAGCGCGGGCTTACGGCCCCTTGCCTTCTTTTTTGCGTCAGGCCAGTTGATGCTGCCAGGCACGCGCATCAGCCGATCGATGTTCTGGCAGGCATCGGCGTCGAACAGGTCGCGGACCTGCGTATTGATCGCTTCGATACTCACGAGGTTCTGGCACGACGCGCCAAGGCGCCAGAACGCCTGAAGTCCGCCGCCGCTGTCGATGACGAAAGACGGTGGCGTGGTCAGGTTTTCCAAAGCCTCGATGACAAGGCCCTTGTCGAACGCGCCGCCTGTTTTGGGCGGATCGATGTCGACGTGCACGAAACGCGCGCCGGTGATGTCCGCCTTGCTTGGCTTCTTGTCGAGGTTCTTCCGCACGGAGTTCACCGTCCAGTAGATGTTGGCCCCGGCATCGTTTTCGATCGACGCCCATTCGGACGCGTTCACGAGGTTGGAACCGAAATCGCGGCCCTTGATGGCGTTCGTATGGGGGTTGATCGAAACCAGATGAATCTGGTCGAGGCTGCCGAGAAAGGCTTCCGCGGCGACTTCATTGAAGCTGGCCATCAGAACGGCACGTCGCCGCTGGCGCTGAATTCCTGAATCTTGCCGGTCGCGTTGAGATAGACGCCCGCGATGAGGGCTCGCCATTCCTCATGCGTCATGGTCGCAAGATCGGTTTTCCCGAGACTTTCCAGATACTCGCCGGCCATGTCGCTGGCATGGTCGATCGCTTTTTCTTCCCAATCGCTAAGATCGGTCATGACTTGCCCCTTGCGTAAAAAGATGATGTCGAGACAGCGCATCGAGCAGGCCGGAATCGCCGGCTCTTTCGTGTAAGGCTTGCTGTACGCAAAGCCCCGTCCTGCCCGTTTGCAAACTGCACATTGACCCCTCAAAACTTGCCCCTAACCTCTGGTATTAAGCCGCCTTCGACTGATGCCGCCGGTGCGCTATGATCTCGGTGAACTTTCCGTTTTTCTTGACCCTGATTTGATCCGCCGGACTGATTTCGCGCTGGCGCATCATCGCCTCTGTGCACGTTCGCGGAATCGGCGCGTTCGCATGACGCAGCCACCAGCCTTCGGCCTTGCTGCGCGCGTAACCCTCATGCTCAAGGCATATCCATTCGTTATGGCTGACGAGCCCGGTGCGGTACGTCACCTTGAACGAAATCGGCTTGCCCGGCTTCTCGTGCAGGCTGAACGACACGTCGTCGACATCCAGCCATTCGGGCGCCTGCGCCATGATAGGTGCGGCCTCCGGCGCTGCGAACACCTTGCGCTCGATGGGCGGGAACTCATGGCCGCACTCAGGGCACGCCAGCACCGAGACAGCGCAAATCGCCTCGCACTGCGGGCAGTATTTGATGAGCGGGTCGCCCTCGCCTTTGCCCTTCTTACGGTCGTCCGGCAGGTTCGGCTCATCGAACGGCCCGTGCCTGCTGATGTTGCCGCCGAAGTCTAAAATCAAGCAGTTCTCTTTTTGTGGGTGCAGCCGCGTCCCGCGACCGACCATCTGGATATAAAGCCCGGTTGATTTCGTCGGCCGCGCCAGAACGATCATGTCGACGTGCTTGGCGTTGAAGCCTGTCGTCAGCACGCCCATCGAAACGAGGCAGCGAATACGCTGCGCCTTGTAATCGGCTATGATCCTCGCCCGCTCGCCGGGGGCGGTGTCACCGAATATCGTGGCAACGGAAACGCCGCGATTGGCAAGCTCATTGGCGAGCGCCTGGCAGTGTGCGACGGTGCACCCGAACACCAGCCACCCGCGCCGATCGTGCCCCGACGCGATGGTCCGGCTTACGATGTTGTCGATGGCCTCGGGAGCGAGCGCAGGCACCTCAAGCTGGCTGGCGATGAAATCGCCGGCGCGTGTTCCGATTCCTGCCGTGTCGATCTGCCAGTTTTCGAAGTAGCTGACGGGCCGGCTGAGATAGCCCTGATCGATCAGGTCGCGGACGTTTGTCTCGTGCGCGATTTCATCGAACAGCGCACCCTCGCCCTTGTGCAGCAGGCCGCTATCGAGCCGGAACGGTGTGGCTGTAAAGCCGATGATCTTGAGGTGCGGATTGATCTTTTTCAGGTCGTCGAGAAAGCGCCGGTACATCGTGTCCGAGCGCGCCGGGATAAGGTGCGCCTCGTCGACGAGAACCATGTCGCATTCCTGCACCTGATAGGCGCGCTTGTAGACGGACTGGATAGAGGCGAATAGCAGCCGCGAATGAAGCTGCCGCTTGTTGAGGCCGGCGGAATAGATGCCAGCGGGCGCATCCGGCCATAGCGACAACATCTCCTGCGTGTTTTGCGAAACCAATTCCGCGACGTGCGTTACGACCAATATGCGCGCGCGGAAGTCCATCTCGAAAACGCGGCGGCACCATTCGGCAATGACAAGGCTCTTGCCCGCCCCGGTCGGCAGCACCACGACAGGGTTGCCGGTCGAGCGGGTGAAATAGCTGTAAAGGTCGTCGAGCGCTTGGGATTGGTATGGGCGGAGGGTTAGCATTGGGTGGCACCCCCATCCCGCCAGATCGCGCCATCCTTAAGACGGTACTCAACCCAATCGTCTCCCGCGTCGATCTGCTCACCCTGAATGAGCGACGGCAGATAGAGGTGCGCCGGACAGCCTGCGCGTTGCTCAGCAACGGCGAGGCCCTTATCCCACCGCGCGCAATGCCACTCGCCGCCCGGCGCTGGGGTTGCATGGAGACACGTCCTGCAGTTGTTCTCGGCGAGCGCGCCTTCATGACAGACAGCGGAATGGTCGCACCAGCGGCAAATATACCAGCCGGGACTTTCGCTGATTTTCGTCGGCGCAGACTGCGCGGCTATGATGGCCTGCGCGCGCGCACGGAGCCGCTTCGCCTCTTTCGGGTCTGCGTTCGTGCGGATTGACATCCAGCGCCGCGCGCCCGGCGTACAGACGACCATGTAATGGCGGTCGAGGTCCGCATAGTCCATGTAGAGGACGGCCTGCGCGTAATAGGTGGCGTTCCATGCACGAAGCGCCAGCTTCTCGCCGACCTTTTCGATGGCCTTCTCAAGCTCGCGGAACTTGGCATCGGACACCGCCTTGATTTCGAGGACGTGCCATGTCTTCGGCGCCTGAAGCAGGCCGAGAATAACCCCGTCCATGTGGCCACGGAAATGGCCTTCGAAATCCTCGAAGCCGAACTGCCGGCCTGTTTCGGGGTGCAGGTCGTGGACTTCCAATTCTCCGACGGACTTCAATCGGGCGACGGCAACAGCCTCTGTGGCATGTCCGTCATGAAACCGCTTGATGGTCGCGGCATCGAATCGCTTTGGGCTGGCCCAGCGGAACCCGTACCAAAGCTGACGGTCGCATTCGGCGCCGATGGCACTCATGCCCATATAGGGGCGATGAGGTATGCTGTTTTCCGCCGTTTCAAGCGCCCTGTCAGCAAGCGCTAGAGTTGGATCGGGTATTTGCGGTAGTGCTACCACGCCGCATCCTTTCGCAAGTCAGGTGTGGAAGTGGCAGGCGGGACCGGGAACCTTTGGTCAGGGCTTTGGTCCCGCCTGCTGCGCCTTGATCAGCCGGCCCGCTTCCACGGGAGACCGGCAGGCTTTGCAGCCTGCTGCTGCGTCTGCTGCGTGAAGCCGGAACGCTGGGCCTGCGCCTGCATGGGCTGCACATTATCGGGCACCGGCTTGTAGCCGCCGATGCTATTCGATGGGCCGTAGGTCTTGCCGTTGACCGTGCGCTCAGGATCGACCTTCACTTTGACAGCCATCGGCCGCAGGTGAAGATCCTCACTATCTGCCACCGTCAACACGCCGACAGCGTGGCAGATTGCCGAAAGCGTACGCTGTGCGATTTCGACCGCCTGCGCGTTCTGGTTGACGAGGTTGAGGCGGTCGAACAGCTTGCGCCCGGCCTGATCTCCGTCGAGGATTTCAAGCTCCAGCTTCAAAAAGGCGCCATCCTTTTTGCTGTTGTCCTGCATTTCCGAACTCGTGATCTGCGCCACGTAATCGCCGGGCGGGATCACTTCATAAGTGCCGTTCGGTTCGACTTGCGTGGCGTCGAACGTGCCACCGAGATTTGCCATTTGATATTCCTTTCGTCAGTTGCACCTAGGCCGCTTCAGCGGTGGCCTCATCCGCATGCGTGTCGGCCTCTGGCGGCGAAATTGCTGCCATCAGATCGTTCCACGACATCTTGATTTCCGGCGGAAGCCGGTAACGGTTCTTGGCGATGAACGCCGGGCGCTCTTCAGTGTAGAGTGTCCGCTCGCCGCGCCCGATCGCGCGCGTCACCTTCTGGTTAAAGCCGACATCGGCCTTGGTCGTCGCGACCTTCCAGTTGGCGAACAGCACCATATCCGCATGCTCTTGAACGAGCGCAGCGGCACGCGACTGGAGCTTGATGACATAGCGGTCGTAAGGTTCGGTTTCCGGGCTGTCGAACCGCTTGATATCGGTGTGCGCGGTCTGGATGATGATCATGCCCTTGTCGTCGCGGAGGGCATTGATCGCGTCGAAATACTCACGCCAGACCGTGAGTGTCGCGATATAGCCCTTGCCGTATCCAGGCTGCTCGATATCGGCCCATCCATTGCGCCGGCATGTCTCCGCCCAGATGAGCGGCTCCAGCCAGTCGAGACTGTCCACCACGACCGCGCCGAAGTCGTTCTCTTCGGTGTAGAGAGCCTGAAAGGCTTCCATGACATCGGAGAAGGACTTCGCCAGCGGGAAGTTGGCCACATCGATCGCGCCGAGACCGTCTTCGGTCTGCACGACAACGGGGTTGGGCGCCGACGTCCCGAACGTCGTTTTGCCGACGCCGTGCACGCCGTAGATCACGATGCGCGGCGGCTTCGGACTGCTCTTGCGATTGAGCGATTGGAGGGAGATTGCCATTATGCGGCCTCCCCGAACTTGAACACGGCTTTGCCGCACTCTTCAGTGCGCGCCGGTTCGAACAGGTCGCGAAGCGCAGCGGGCCAAGCCTTGTACTTGCTTTCCGCAACGCTCAGCTTGTGGTCGACATACTCAGTCGGATCCTCGCCCATCTCGCGCAGTTTCTGCACGGCGCGCTCAAGCTCCGCCTGATCCCATTTCACGCGCTTGGGAATGGTGATCGTGACGTCGACACCGCCGTCGCTGACATGCGTTGTGCCAGTGCCATTGATGCCGCGCGCGTAGCGTTCGACAAGCGTCGCGTGAACAACGGCCATGATCTGCGCGGCTTGCGCCGCCATATCCTCTGCTTGTTTCTGAAATCCGATCAGCGCTGTGATCGGCACCTCGGAGAGCTGGTTAGGCTCCATTTTAACCACGTCAAAAACGCTCACAATTCATCCTTTCGTCAGTCAGGTGCAGGCCGTGGTCAGTAGAAGAGCGTTGAGGGGATGCTGACCGGCGACTTGCGAATTCCGTGCGGCCCTTGCGGGTGACGCCATCCCCTCGATCCGGTTATCCGGGTGGTAAAAACTGATGCGGGAGCTTCGGCTGAAAGGGCGCGCCGGCGAATCTGAGGAAGTCGTGCAGCGTGCGGTCATGCCGAAATACGCCGCAGAAATGCCCCTGCCCCGACAAGTCGGTCAGAAGGTCTTTCTGCTCCTTGCTCATGTCGCCGTCGCGATCCTTCACCTCTGGAAACGCAACACCACATCCGCCCCACGTAATGACAAGGTCGGGCCAACCGGAAAGAACGCCATCCGCCTTCAGGTGCGCGGCCTCCAGCTTGTTCCGCTTCCCGCCGTTCGGCACGTGTGCGATTTTGCAGAGCGGGAATAGCCGCCGCACCATCACGAGCATGTGTCGCTGGATCATGCGCTCGCTCATGTCCGCGGGTGCCGCCGACTTCGGGTCCACATGAAACGGATAGCCGGGCAGCGTCGGGAGGCCGGGGACGAAGGTCATGCCGCCTTCTTCCTGATACCAAGGACGTGCCGACGCATACGAATGGCCGGGACGCTGAAGCCCATGCGGAAACTAATCTGTTCGTCCGTCAGGCTCGTACTCGACAGGTAGCGCAGCCTCTCATCGCGTTCAGGGGTCCATTTGCGCGTCATTCGCCCGGCTCCGGCTCGATGAGGAAAGCGGCAAAGGATGTGTCGGGTGTCGATGATTCTGACACATCGACCGTGTCGACCGGGTCGTTAACCATATTGCCGCTAGTCGTTACGGAACTGGAACGGGGCTTGCATGGCATGTCGCCATGTTCAATTTCTCGAATGTCGGGCGCCGGAAAGGCCCAGCCGTCGTACTTCATGCTGCCGCGTCCATGCCGAGCGGGAACACTACATCTTCTGCGGTGATCCCAAGACCAAGCTCCACGCCCTTCGCGAGCACATCGGGCTGTCTGCCCGCAGGAATTCGACCGACATTCTTCCAACTTTGGACGGTTGAAGGGGGCTCGCCGAGGATTTCCGCCATAGGCCGAACGCCGCCGAACCTGTCGAAAAGGGTTTTTTGAGTGTCCATACCCAACATGTACGAACTTTTCGTGCATAATGCAACGACATTTTCGTCCAGACGCCGTGCGAATAATTCGCATAATGCGCGCATGGGTAGAATCACCGACCGCCTGAAAGCATTGAGGCTTACCGGCCGCACAAAAGCAGGTCGCGCGCCGTCGCAGCGCGTAGTGGCCGGCGCACTCGGCATGCCGGCCTCCAGCTATTCGTATTACGAAAGCGGCTTCAAAGAAGAGTGGCTGCCGCCAGATGTCGCCTTACGCATCGCCGATGCCTTTGAAGCCTTCGGCGTGCCCCGCGAGCATATTCTTGAGCTGGCGCGGTTCGACGACCCTGACGGCGGCCTGAGGCTGCCTAGTGAAGCGACAATCCAGACAATTCTAAAAGTCGTATTGTCGTCCGAGCGCTCAGCTCTCGATAACGAAGATGATCTTCAAGCGTACGGCAGGCTTGTTCGTACCGCCCTAGACGATGTTGCAAGCGGTCGGGTGGCCGAGGATCGGCAGGACTTGATTGAGTACGGCCTTCGTCGTTCGATTGAAGAAGCATTTCGCGCCAAATACGCTCAAGCCGGATAAGTAGTCCGCACTCGAACTCGCACGGCTCGCAAGCCCGCGCACACTGTGGTGTTTTGAAGTAAGGCATTGATATCCCCTCCCAATGGGACGGGAGAAGCTGGGGCAGAGAGGTTAACAGGGGGCTTACATGGCAGACGATCCACGGCGCGAGCGCGACATGAACCTGCGCGCGGCTGCGAGCTGGCGCGAACGTAGCGGCGGGATTCGCCCGTGGCATGTGTTCGGCGCGCTCGTCGTGCTCTTGCTGCTGCTCGCGGTGTATATGAAGCCCGCGCCCCGAAAGAGCGTAGAGGTTGGGGTTTGGTCGTGGAGGCCGGCGCACACTGGACTTTACGAATCCTGTGCCGCATGATCCTGTAATGGATGGGGGTATCCAAGTCGCTGGAATCGTTATTGGCGCCGCACTTCTTGTTGGCGGCGGAATGGTTCGCCTTTCTCTCAAAGAGCCTGGCGTCCAAAAAGAACTGTCCCGCTGGCTGCTTGCTACTGCCGCGATCTTTGCGATCCCGCTTTCCATTGGCTTGCATTTTCATGCTCAAGGCATGGAAACTGCAGCCAGCCTTTTGGCCGGAACGGTGCGCGAAGCTGTCATCCAAGACGTAAAAAACACCCGTATGCTGCGAGCCGTCTGCCTCGTTACGCTGGCATACTTTTTCGCGCTTCACTCGTTCTGTTCTTGGGTGCGCGATGTGAAACGGGACACTAAAGCCCCATAAGCTGCGCTACTCCGTAGCCAAGCCCAAACATGCCGATACCAAAGCCCAGCACGCTCGCAAGCTGATCCCGCTTGCGCCATAGCCGCAGCAGCGTCTCTTCGCCTTCAGTTCTCGTTTCCATGCCTCCTTCTACCACCGCGCGTGGAGGGGGTCGAGAATAAATGCACGATTTTTTCGTTTGACATGCACGAATAGTTCGTACACATTGCTCCCCATCAACAGGGAGCGACCCAACCATGCCATCCAAGATAAAGACCGATGCAGTGCAGGCGCCAGCCAAGCGCTACGAGCTCGTCGAGACCGACACTGTAAAATCGTGGGACGGGCGAACGCTCTACCGCATCCGTGCACTCGTCGCGATTGCATCACTCGGCATCCAGATCGGTGATCTGGGCGGCTACATCGAGAGCGAGAAGAACCTCACGCAGGTCTCCGGCGATGCGTGGGTCTCCGGCGATGCGCAGGTCTTCGGCAATGCGTGGGTCTCCGGCGATGCGCAGGTCTCCGGCAATGCGCGG
>ERZ761601.35-NODE-35-length-44159-cov-32.664135_pt1 | contig 44159 bp, 62 predicted proteins | sample MGYA00433092_ERZ761601 | MGnify/ENA primary metagenome ERZ761601 (study PRJEB28899, sample SAMN03785571) | bioreactor sludge metagenome | biome: EBPR Sludge; feature: EBPR Bioreactor; material: 0.22µm filtered reactor supernatant | place: Saint Lucia: Queensland...
GCTGGTATCGCAGCCAACGTCACGACCGTAGCTGGTATCGCAGCCAACGTCACGACCGTAGCTGGTATCGCAGCCAACGTCACGAGTGTGGCTGGCAACGCGACGAACATCAACACGGTCGCTGGTGCTACTACAAACATCAATCTTGTTGGTGGTAACATCACAAATGTCAATACGGTCGCTGGAATTTCTGCGAATGTCACATCGGTGGCTGGTAACGCGACGAACATTAATACGGTTGCTGGATTGAACGTCGAAATAACGAAGCTCGGTCTGATCACTGGCGCGATCTCTGCGGTTGGAGCAATTGATAGCGATGTCACGACCGTTGCCGGTATCACATCTGATGTTGCTGCGGTTGCTGGTATTACAGCAGATGTCTCGGTGGTGGCTGGTATCGCGACGAACATCAATGCGGTTGCTGCAATAGATAGTGATGTCACTGTGGTCGCTGGTATCGCGAATGATGTCACGACTGTTGCAAACAATATGGCGACGATCACTGAGGCAGCGGCAAATATTCCACAATCAAACCGTACCGCGACTACCGACCCAACTGTCAACGATGACAGTGGTGATGGTTATAGTGAAGCATCTATTTGGGTCAACACTGTCAGTAACGAAGTTTTCTTTTGTACAGATCCAGCTGTCGGCGCGGCTGTGTGGGCGAGTGTGTCAGGTGCCGGTACGCTGTCATCTCTGTCTGATGTTTCGTTCACCAGTCTTGCCAACAACGATTTTATCAAATACAACGGTTCAGCGTGGGTTAATAGGACACCTTCAGATGTAAGGACCGACCTGGGCCTTGTCATCGGCACCAACGTACAAGCATATGATGCTGAACTCGCAGCATTGGCTGGTTTGACTTCCGCTGCCAACGCCATCCCTGTTTTCACCGGATCTGGCACTGCCGGTTTGATCACGCTCACTCCGTCTACACTGGCGGGTATGGGATCAAGTGGGAACGCGGCCAAAATTACGATGGGTACTAACTTGGCAATGTCAGCTGCGGTTATCAATGCCCTCAGTGACTTTTTGGGGAGTTCAAATACGTCCTCTCCAAACGCCACTGTGCCCGTAGTTTCTCTCGCTGCTACTAACGCCGCCACTAACGTAGATGTGGCCATTGTACCGAAAGGAAGTGGTGCGCTTGCCCTTGCTGTGGCCGACAGCACATCTACAGGAGGGAACAAACGCGGCCAGAACGCCATTGATCTGCAAACGGTTAGATCATCAGCAGCGGCTGTGGCAAGCGGAAACAACTCAGTTGCGATTGGTAAGAACAACACAGCATCGGCAAAAGGGAGTGTTGCGATTGGCGAGAACGCTTCGGCAACAGGCACAAACTCTGCTTCTATTGGCGCGTCAACTTCAGCATCGGCCACGTACTCACACGCCTACGGAACCGCAACCACGGCAAACGCTGGTTCGGCACTGGCTATGCTATACGGCGGGGTTGCTTCTGGCAACAGTTCGGTATGTTTAAGCTACGAGGGTATTTCATCTGGACAATACTCTCAGTCGTGGGGCTACAGGTCATCCACACGAAGCATTATTGGAGCGGCGGCGTGGGCTTGCGCCATTTTCGCCGCGACAGCCGATACGCAATTAATGAAGATTCCGCTGCAACGCCGAACCACTGGAAATACGGCTACGAGATTGACATCTGATGCAGGGGGCGCAAGCACGAATAACCAGTTCGTCTTGCAGAATAATTCATCAGCCACGTTCACTTGCATCATCATCGGAAAACAATCAGGCAGTTCTAACAGGATGGCTTGGAAGATTGAAGGTGAAATCTATCGTGGAGCAAACGCCGCCTCCACCACTATCGGTTCCGTCACGATCTCCGCGCTCAACGATGCAGGACTTTGGGGAACTCCGACAGCTACTGCCGACACCACAAACGGCGCACTGGCGATAGAAGTCACTGGTGCGGCTGCTACTAACATTCAATGGACAGCATCTTTGGATGTTGCTGAAACAGTTTACTCATAAAGGAGAGAAACATGGCTCTTAAAAAAGACTACGCCACGAAGTTCGGAATTACTGTTCCAGACGCCTATATCGTCATCGATGCCTTCATGTTCGATAAAAAGGTTAACTTGGCGCGTGTCATGGCCTCTGTCTATGCCAGCGAACAGGCAAGAAACGATGGAATGCCGCCCATCGCACACAGAGAACTTATCGCAGAGTTTCCTTACAAAGAGGGTGATGGCGACGAGAAGATCATTCAAATGGGCTACGAAGTCCTGAAACTCATGCCGGAACTTTCTGGCGCGGAGGATGTGTAAATGGCTTTCGCAAAAGGCGATTTATTTTTACGCCTCAGTAGCACAGTTGCCGCTTGGCAAGGATTTACAGGTGACGGGCAGTTTCTCAAACGCAACTCTGCCGTTACGGGCGGTTGGGAACTTGGAAGTGCTGGTGGCTCTTGGGCTACGATCAAGACCATTGACGCGAATAATGATGCCACGATCAGTTTTGTCAATGGGGTCAGCGGTGTTGTCATGGACAGCACCTACAGGAATTACTGTGTGCTGTTTGATACGATCGTTCCCTCCACTGACAACGTAGACTTCTTCGTGCGCACCACCACGAACGCAGGTTCTTCTTGGGATAGCGGCGCGAGCGACTACACCGGCACTTCGGGTGGAACTGGAACGCAGGGCTACGTCAACCAGACCGCAGCTCTTGGCAGCAGCACCGGAGAGAATTTCTGCGGCTTTCTCTACCTGTTCAACCCTGCCGGAACAACGAAGTACAAAGTAATGCGCTCAATAACCAGCGCACTCAGTGCCACCCCTTCCGTAGTCACGGAACAAAACACCATCGTTAGGAATGCTATAGCTGACATTGACGGTATCCAATTTTACATGGGTTCCGGCAACATTGCCTCTGGCCGCTTTACTCTCTTAGGAGAAATATAATGAAAGAATTATACGATGGAACTTTTGTTTCTGACGAAACACCGACCAAGAATATCGGCGGCTTGCGCTATCTTCTGACGCAGCAGGAGATTGATGACAAAGCTGCCGAAGACGCGGCCAATACCAGCGCATCGGCTCTTCGGCAGAAAAAGAAGACGGCTATGGAAGAGCTGGACAAGTCGGACATGGTGGCTATCCGCTGCCTTAAAGCTGGCGTACCGTTCCCACAAGAATGGAAAGATTATGTCACAGCCCTTCGGCTGATAGTAGCGACAGGTGAAGGTTCACTTCCAGAACAACCGGTATATCCAGAGGGAACATGATGATACAAGTGAAGGATTGGCATTTGGAAAAGAAAGTCACATTAGGTCTTATCATTGCGCTGTTGGTGAACATCGGATCTTCGGTTTGGTGGGCCTCAGCACTCAACTCACAAGTCATGGCACAACAAAAGACGCTGGACTCACAGAGTCAGCAGATCAATGCCATCATCACCGCGCAAGCGAATGTAGGTGAGCGACTTGCAAAGATGGAATCCGCAATCGGGTATCAAACGAAATCCCTTGACCGGATCGAAGAAAGTCTGAGGAAGAAATGAAAATCTTTTTGATCCCTCTGCTCTCTTTCCTGTCACGGCTTACCGGTGCTTTCGCAGGTCTGGTATGTTTTTTAATGGTGTAAAAATGTTTGGTTTCAAGTCTATCATTGACGATAAATTCTACAACCGGCGCAGACTTGCGGTGCTGGTTACTTTTTATGCGGTGGTGTGGGGCTTCATCGTTCTTTTTTGCGATATGAAGTGGGGTATGGATTCCGCGAAGGTCGCGATCTACCTCGGTTTCGTGTCAACCATCGCAGGATTACCGGTTCTCGGTTATATCAAAGCATCAGCAGCAGCTGACATCGAAATTGCGAAGGTTGGAAAAGACAAAAATAATCAATCGGGAGGTATCATCCTTGAAAAACCAAATGACGAAGCGTAAGGTCAACCTGATCATCGTGCATTGCGCGGATACACCCGCAAAAATGGATATCGGCGTTGCAGAAATCAGAAAATGGCATACCGATCCCGCCCCGAAGGGTCGCGGTTGGGCCGATATCGGCTACCATTTTGTCATCCGGCGCGATGGTACGCTTGAACTTGGTCGCGACACTGACAAAGATGGTGACGTTTACGAAGAAGTTGGCGCACACGTTGCTGGATGGAACGCAAATTCCATCGGTATCTGCATGGTCGGTGGAAAAGGAGCTGACGGAAGCGCACAAAACAACTTTACCGGCAAGCAATTCGCTGTTCTTGAAGGCTTGCTTCGCATGATCAAGGCAGATTATCCCAAAGCGACCATTCATGGACACCGCGAATTCGATCATAACAAGGCTTGTCCTTCATTTGATGTTCAGGAATGGCTGAAAGGTAGGAATTTATGATCGAAAAATTTCTTACATCGAAACTTTCAGGTTATTTGGCGATCATTGCGGTGATCGCTGTTCTTGGTATGGTGTTTTACATCTACCATGAAGGTAAAAAATCCTGCGTAGGCGCGGTTGCCACAACACAGGTGGAAGCAAACAAAAAAAGTTTGAAGGGGGCGAATGATGTTCGCAAAAAAGAGCAGGGTCTTGACAGTTCTCAGCTTGATGCTGGCCTGTGTGGTCTTGGGATTGTGAGAGGCAACGCTGGATGCAAATAAAAATTCTTCCATCGTGGGAAGTTTTGGATCGTTATTTTGAATATAACGATAAGACTGGTGATTTGATCAGAAAGGTCACGACTTCTTCAAACGCGAAGAAAGGTGATGTGATAAAAAATGTGTCACCAAAGGGTTACAAGAGAGTTAGGTTTGAAGGTGAAGATTATTACGCACACCGCGTAATTTGGAAGTTGTTCTATAAAGAAGAGCCACCTGAGATCATTGATCACATCAATCTTGATAAATTGGATAATAGGATTTCGAATTTAAGAGAGATTTGTGCTTTTGGTAGTCAGCAAAATCAAGGTATTCCTGTAAATAATACGACCGGCTTTAAGGGTGTCTATCAGCCTGACCATCTGAAGGGTAAATACAGGTCAATGATAACTGCAAATGGGAGAACTTGTAGTCTCGGTGTTTTTGACAATTTTCAAGACGCACGTAACGCTAGATCAGAAGCAGAAAGGAAGTACCATGTGGTATAAAGTGTTTGCTCTGATGTCGGTTTTGTTTTTGTGTTCGTGCGAGGGAATGCCGGTTGTAAATAATTGTCCTGCATGGACTGAAACCGGCACTGCTTCTCTCGATGATACTGAACAGACAAAGCGGTGGATGTTCCGCTACGAAGAAAACAGGCAGCGTGAATGCAAAAATTAAACGATCTTTCACATCTTTCGAATGATCATATCGAGCAGGAGATCCTGCTCACTCACCGTCAGTACATGATTGGTGAAGCGAAGAAGCACATGCAGGATTATTGTCACCTGATGATGCGTGATACGACTGATCCTGATGACACCCGCAAGTCGGAATACCAGCGCACTGGTCACGCGAAGATGTTGTGTGACATCGTGGAGCGATTTGAAAGCGGGAAGAGTAAACGGATTGCAGTGTCGATCCCTCCGCAGCATGGTAAGACAATTCACCTGTCGCAGATTGGCCTGTCGTGGATTTGGGGTAAGAACCCGCGCAAAAACATTGTTGTCGTGACGTATAACCAGACCCGCGCAGACGAGCTTGGTCACGAGTTCCGTCAGATGATCAAGGACAACCCTGTTTTCCGTCAGGTGTTCCCTGAAGTCGAATTTATGGCTGATGCCAAGTCGAAATCTTTCATGCAGAACAAAAAAGGCGGGAAGATTTTCTTCATCGGTGTTGGTGGTACGATTACCGGTCGTACTGCGGACTACGTTATTATCGATGACCCGTTCAAGGGTGATGATGATGAGTTCACGCCACAGGCTCTTGAGAAAATGTGGTCGTGGTTCTTCAAGATCGCTTATTCTCGCGGCTCTAACAAGACAAAAATCTGTGTCATTCACACGCGCTGGAACGAAGATGACATGATCGGTCGCCTGTGCGACCCGACTCACCCCGAAAGGCACAAACGCTTCGCCGGTATTGCGGACGATTGGGAGTTCATGAACATCCCAGGCGTGATCAAGGATGACCGGCTTGCAAAAGCACTCGGTTTGAAGTTGGAAAAGCAGTACAATCAGAAAATCATTGATCAATTTGGTACTGCACCTGTTACCGCGCTCTGGCCCAAAGAAAAGTCGCTTGAATTCTTCGCACAGTGGAAGCGCGGTGATCCGCGCTCTTTCTCCGCGCTGGTTATGGGATCTCCGACCCCTGAAGACGGTATTTATTTCACTGAAGACATGATCGTGCCTTATATGCCGCAGGATCTTCCAAAAACGCTTCGTTTTTACAGCGCATCTGACCATGCGGTTAGCCAAAAGCAGCAGCGTGACAAAACCGTCATTGGTTCGGTCGGCGTTGACGCGAATGATGACATTTGGATCATGCCTGACCTCATTTGGCAGCAGATGGAAACCGACAGGACAGTGGAAGAGCTGTTGGCGATGTTCCGCAACCGTAGACCGTCCTGTCACTGGCTTGAAAGCGAGTTGATCTCCAAGTCCTTCGGGCCGTTTTTGCGGAAGCGCATGATCGAAGAGCGAATTTACACGCTGATCGACCCTGTGGTGCCTTCGAAGGATAAAATGACCCGTGCAAGGTCGATCCAGGGTCGCATGGCGATGAAAAAGGTCCACTTCCCTGCCTTCGCACCGTGGTTTCAGGACGCGAAGAACCAGATGATGCGTTTCCCCTACGGGGCGAACGATGACTTTGTTGACTGGTTGGCATGGATCGGGTTAGGATTGGTCAAGGAACTTGCTGCCAGTTCTTATCGCCCTCCTAAGAGCAACATCCCGAAGACGGGTACGGCTGCTTGGGTTATTCATGCGAGTGATCAACAGAAACAGCAAGAGAAACTGAGCAAGGGATGGTAGCCGTGGCAGATTTATCACTTGAAGATATGATGGGTGGAGAAGACCAGGGTAAACCACAAAGCGGTATGCAGCGTGAAAAGCCCCCTGTTGACCCCAAAGTTGAGCAATCCGTCAAAAAATGGCAGCAGAAAATCCTTGCTGCAAAGAAATATTTCGAAAAAGACTTCAAGCGCATGCGTGAAGACATGATGATCGCTCGTCAGGGTGGATCGAAAGAGTGGGTTGAAGGTGGAAATTACACCGTTCCCATCATCAACCAGTATTTGAACCAGGCAGTTGCCTCACTTTACGCGAAAAACCCTGTTGCGACAGCTGAAAGACGCAAAAGGCTCGATTATAAACTGTGGGATGGTAAACCTGACACCGCAGTGGCGGCATTGAAGACCGCAATGATGGGTGATCTGAACGCGCAAGCGATGGTTATGGAGATCGAGCAAGGTCGCCAGAACTACGAGATGATGAAAAAGATGGGTAGCACGTTGGAGATCCTGTTCGATTATTATGCGAATGAACAGAAGCCGCGCCTCAAACCCTCCATGAAGAGTTTTGTTCGCCGCGCCAAGACCTGCGCGGTCGCTTACATGATGCTCGGCTTTCAGCGTGAGTTCGCGGAGCTGTCACCTGATGAAACAGTATCGCTCGAAGACAGCCGCAACAAGCTCGGTGAATTGCAACGCCGCATGCAGGACATGGTTGATGGTGAAATAGGTTATGGTGAATGCCAGGATGAAGAATTCGAGCTGCAAACGCTGATCGCTGACCTTGAGCAAAAACAGAACGTCATTCTGCGTGAAGGTCCGAAGTTTATGTTCCCCCGTGCAACAGAGATCATCGTTGATCCGCGCTGTACGCAGCTGATGGGCTTCATCGGTGCGGGGTGGATTGCGCGTGAATTTCACAAGTCACCTGATGAGATCAAAAAGATTTATCAGATCGACATCGGTAAGTCCTACACACCTTACAAACAGAATGGTAAGGGTGAGCTTGCTGAATATCATCGCAAGTCTGATAGTGAAGACGATGGAAAAGGTAAGGGCGCAGGTATGGTCTGCGTGTGGGAGGTCTATAACAAGGATCTTCAGCAGACCTTCACGATCATTGATGGTTACAATGATTATGCTGTTGCTCCGAAAGAACCTGATTACTGGATGGAAGGTTTCTGGCCTGTCTTCGCGCTGACATTCAACGATGTTGAAAGCGAAAGTGATCTGTATCCTTTCTCTGACGTTCACCAACTGAAGCACGTTCAGGCCGAATATAACCGGTCGCGTGAATATCGTCGCCTCCATCGTGAAGCGAACAAACCGAAGTATGCGGCTGTCAAAGGTCGCCTCACTGAAACCGACAAAGAAAAACTTTCGAATGCACCAGCACATGCGGTCATTGAATTCGAGAGCTTGGGGCAAGGTGAAAAGATCGCGGATCTCGTACAACGCTTTGAGAGCGTTCCTATTGATCCCGCGCTGTATGAAACGAATTCTGAGATGGAAGACACGCTCCGTATCGTCGGCGCACAGGAAGCAAATATTGGCGGCACCAGTGGTGTAACTGCGACCGAAAGCTCTATCGCTGAAGGGTCGCGCATGTCCACGCTGTCTTCGAACGTGGATGACCTCGACGAATTCCTGTCGGACGCATTCGGTGCGCTCGGTCAACTTCTCATTATGGAACTTTCAACAGAAACAGTTATGGAGATTGTCGGGCCTGGTGCAGTATGGCCTGAAATGGATCGCGAGACTGTCGCGAAACAGCTTTACCTCAAGGTTCGCGCCGGTTCCAGCGGTCGCCCGAACAAGGCGGCAGAGCTTGCCAACATGGAGCGCGGTATGCCGTACCTGTTGCAGCTTCCAGGCATCAACCCCTACCCCTTGGGCCGAAAATATTCGGATCTGCTTGAGATTGATCTGGATGATGTCATTATTGAGGGAATGCCTTCAATTCAGGCTCTCAACTCACAGATGGGTAAACCACCCATGCAGGGTGCTGGTGAAAAGAATGATCCGGCAGCACAGGGTAACAAGGGTGTGAACAACCAAACCTCGACACAGACAAATGAACCTGGCCCACAGGCCGCGTTCACGCAACCTGCTGATTTACAACAATGAGCTTGACACCAATGTCGGGGTTTGAGATTATAACTGAGTGAGCGTTGTGAAACGGACACAAAAACTGAGCGTTGTGAAACGCCCAACAAGGAGGCTAGATAATGGTTTCGCCAACCAACGAAGAACTGAAGGACCAGCAAAACACAGAAGCATCGTCCACTTCTGACACGGACCAGGATACTGCGGATTCGTCCAACCAAGATACGTCCAAAGATGAGCTTTCCACTTTTGATGTCGTGATGAACGCCATCAAGCCGGAAGGTGAAGACGAGGACAAAGGTAGTTCAGAAGCAGATAAGTCCAAAAAAGCTGAAGGTGATAAAAAAGCCGAAGGCGACAAGGACAAAACTGACGATGAGTTTGAGGATTTCTCACCTGAAGAGCGCAAGCATTTAAAAAAGGCGACCGCAGAACGGTTTGATAAACTCAAAGGCTTGTATCACAAGAGTAAGGAGCAGATTTCTGCTCTTACGACCCAGGTGGAACAGGCAAATGTTGATGCTGGACACTACAGGAACTTTGTTGATTTCCTCACGGAAAATCGTATCTCTGAGGATGAGGCAAACAAACTGTTTAACATCGGCGCACTGATGAAGAATGACCCTGCAAAGGCTCTTCGTGAAATCATGCCGTATGTAAACGAACTGATGCAGATCACCGGTGAGATTTTACCACCTGATTTGCAGCAGCAAGTTAAACAGGGGTACATCACCAAGGAAAGAGCCTTGGAGTTGTCGCGCCTCAAGGCAACGGGTGAAACCGAAAGGCAAATCCGTACCGAAAGACAAACCCACCAGCAACGACTTGACGCTGATCGTCAGCGAGGAACCGAGATCCAGACCATGCAGGGAGCAATCTCTGATTGGGAACGGCAGTGGTCCTCATCTGATCCTGACTACGCGAAGAAAAAAGATCGCGTTCTTGATCGCGTCGAACTGTTGCTGGTGAGAGCAAGTAAGAACGGAACTTTACCGAAGACCAAAGAAGAGGCGGTCAAACTCGCAAATCAGGCCAAGACGGAAGTTGAAGCAGATTTGAAGAAGATGACCCCACAGCGCAAGCCGGTGAGAACCGTCGATGGTGGTAGTTCCGTTTCCAACCTGCCCGAAGCCAAAAATACAGCCGATGTGATTCGCAGAACGCTCAACCAGTAAGCCAAAAAGGAGCGAATCATGGCTTTTACAGTACAGGAACTTGAGAACATCGCTAACGCGACTCTCGATCACCACCTGGACCGTGGCACTATCTATTCCCAAACGATCCAGGACAAACCTCTGCTCAACATGTTTGACAAGAAAGCGAAGACCTTCCCTGCGGGTAAGGAATTCCTGACGGTCCGCGTGAAAGGCGAATACTCGACCACCATCCAAGGCTTCAGCCACGATGATACGGTCAGCTACAGCAACCCTGCCAACATCAAAATGGCGACCTTCCCGTACAAGCGTATCCACGCTGGTATCGAGGTCACGTTCGATGAATTGCAACGGAACGGCATCAGCATCGCTGATACCACGACCGGTCGCAATGAGTCGCGCCACTCTGATCGTGAAGTGACCGCGCTTGCGGACCTGCTTGACGATAAAGTGGAAGACATGATGGAAGGCCGCGCTCGTGGCATGAACAACATGTTCTGGCGTGATGGTTCGCAAGATAGCGAACTTTGCCCTGGCATCAAGTCGTTCATCCTGACCAACCCTACGGCAGCTCTGGTTGTTGGTGGTATCGATCAGTCCACGAACACCTGGTGGAGAAACCGAGTGAACCTCGGCCTCTCGACCGCATCTCCGACAAACTCGACCATTGCACAGGCTCTGCAAACTGAGTTCCGTCAGCTGAAACGCTACGGCTCTCCGAAGCATGTCCTGTTTGCTGGTTCGTCTTTCCTGGATGCTCTTGAAAAAGAACTTCGGGTTAATGGTACTTATACGCAGGACGGTTGGGCCGGTAAAGGTTCGATTGACATCAGCATCGCTGACACCTCGTTCAAGGGTATGGTCATCAACTATGACCCGACACTTGATGACGAAGGCGAAAGCAAATACCTGTACATCATCGATACCAATGCTATCTACCCGATGTATATGGATGCTGAACGCAATAAGCGTCACAGCCCTGCTCGTCCGCATGACAAATATGTCATGTACCGCGCAGTAACGGATGTGGTTGGTCTGGTCTGCAAACAGCGCAACACTTCCGGCATCGTGTCAATCGCTTAATTGAAAGAAAGGAAAAAACATCATGTCTTTCAAAACATCTGAAGCGTTTGCTGGTGCGCTCATTGCAACCAGTGGCACGAAGACCTTCCCTTATCCGGCAGGTACGAGTGCAGGTACTTTTGCTGCATACGGACACAAATTGTGGGTTGACAAGTTTCAGCGTTTGCTGAGTTCTCCGTCCGACTTCACGGTTTCGTTCGGTGCATCTGAAGTTACTGTCACTTATCTCGGTGCAACGTCCATTCCGGCTGGTGCGCGTATGAACCTTCAAATGAACATCGAAGGTGCGGATCAAAATGAACCCGCACTGGCTGCTGTCAATGAAGCGGACATTAAGCGCACTGTTCTTGGTTCGGTGGCGCGTGTAACCCTCGGCTCTCCCATTGCGGCAGATCCTGATGGTTTCTGCGTGTCGCAGAACTTGACTTCGGCTGGTGTGTTCTCGACCAGTGTAACGGCAGCGGCTGCAATCGCAGCAGCGGCCCTCGCTGGTTCGAACACCGTACCTCGTAACGTGGTTGCATCTTGGACCGGCACTGCCGTTCTGACTGTCACCGGTACGGACGAGTATGGCAACGTGATGAAGGAAAGCTCTGGTTCAGGCACTTCCTTTACTGGCAAAAAAGCGTTCAAGACGGTTACGGACATCTCGGTGTCTGCGAACGTCACGAGCTTGACTGTCGGTTCGGGTAACGTGCTTGGCCTCCCTGCATTCCTCAGCAACCAAGCGAACGTCATCAGTGTCAAAGAAGGCTCGACGATCTATGATAAGGCTTCCAAGCTTTATCTGAACGTCACCAGCCCCTCTCTGGCAGATGCTGGTCAGGTTTACGCTGTAAGCCCGATTGGTGGTCACGTTGTCGATGTTTCTGCTGTGACGAACACGGCGGTTGCAACGGCTGATGCCGGTATCACTGTCAAAACACCTGCTGGTACGGTGGGTACGTTGACCATCGCGCTCTCCGGTTCTGCTGTCGGTGTTGTCGATACGCTCGGTTCCTATGCGAACACGAAAGTGTTGCCTTTGGAAACGGTCGAGATCGAGAACGATGGTGCAGCCTCGGCGGGTATCGCTGACTACACGATCACACTCGAACCTGGTGGCTTGCTGGTTGCAGGGGTTTCCTCTGCGGCTACCGCAACCACTGGTGACGTTCGTGGTACCTATGAACCGTTAGCTACTCTTGACGGTGCAACCGAGATCACTCTGCTCATCGCAGAACCCGATCCGGCATATAAGGGTGTTAGCCAGTACGCTGGTTAAAACTAAAATCAAGGGGATGCCCTGTTCGCCACAGGGCATCCCTCCACTCTAGTGCGAAAGGCAAAGCAAACATGCACTTCTACAAAGCAAAAATCCGGTTAGCCGGTTCTACCATGAACGAAGTCGAGAAAATTCTCTCGGCACCTGAACTTCTGGTTCTCCAATACATTCACGGCGTTGATGCCGTGGTTGGCGTTAGCTTCCATGAGCAGAGAACGATCAATCTGCGGGAAGAGAAGGGTCGCCTCAAGGGTCTGTACGACCAGGCACTCATCAAACGCGAACAATCAATCGACACCATCTTCGGTCCATTGGGTTCCGTTCCTGAGCAGCTTCCTGCTGATCTGGTCGAGCGTTTTGGCATGGTTGATGAGGACGATGTTATCTCTGTGGCGAAAAACGTCACCGCGATGGACAAACGTGCCAACCATTCGCAAACGATGACGCAGAATGAGCAAGAAAACATGGATCGTGTAATCCCTGCTGAAGAGGTAAACCTTCAAGACCTGGCGGGGTAATGATATATGGCTCGTGGAACACAACTTCTTTCCCTCATCGCGCAGTTACGCGCTGAAACGGGCCGTACTCAGAACGTAGCTGTCGGTGTTGATGAGGTCGAAAACCTCAAAGTCATTTTGCAGCGCACTCAGGAAACTCTCTACGACGAATATGAGTGGCCCCACCTGCGCGTTCAACGCACCATCAGTCTTGTAGCCGGTTCGCGGTATTATAACTTTCCTTCGGATCTTAATTTTGATCGCATTCAGGATGTCAAGCTCAAATACAACGGTGTTTATACCGATCTTGAGCGTGGCATCCTGTTTGACGATTATTCGATCTATGACAGCAATGCTGCCACGCCAGATCGCTCGTTTCCTGTTCTGAAGTGGGATATTCGTCATACCGGCTCAACCGAACAAATGGAAGTGTGGCCTATCCCAAGTGACGCTGCGACACTATACTTGTTCGGTACCAAAAAGCTCGGCAATCTCATTCAAGAAAGCGACACAGCTGCTCTTGATGACCGTCTGATCGTTCTTTTCGCGGCAGCGGAGATCCTTTCGCGCCAGAAATCACCAGATGCTAAAAACAAACTGTCTCAGGCTGAAAGGCGTTTGCTGATGCTGCGTCGAAATGGTCAGGGTGCAAGTAAAACGGTGCAGGTCGGTCTTGGGAGAGGTCGTAATACACCTAATACAGGTAAAACCGTAATCGTTGTGAAGTGACATGCCCTATATTCAGATGCAAGATATCAGATTGGGTATGGATCGCAAACGCACCTCGCGTGTTGCGGGTGAACTCGGTTCTGCATGGACAATCAAGAACGGACACCTGACGCGGGGTGGTGACGTTGCTCGACGTAAGAAATTCGTCAAACAAACCGGTAGCTTTCCTTCCACCACAGATGGTCTTTTTGCTATCAACCAGACGCTTTACACGCTTGGTTATGATGCATCTCAGGCCGGTAACGTGCCACCTGGCACCACACACCTTTTAACACAGCATCCGACTTCATCGACAGCAATCGAAAGGGTGCGTAGTGCCGCAGCATTCAACGGTAAGCTCTATTCCATCATCGAATATGCTGACGGTAACATTTATCATTTCTACAACACGGCACGAGTGACTGATTGGGATACGCTGGCATCTACTATTGGTTCCAATAATGCTGTTGCAACCGCATTGGCGGCTGCAATCAATAACTCAAACGCAGTGAACGCTTCATCCTCCACAGACACAATCACAATCACCTCTGCGGTCGCAGGTACGGCTTTCACGATCAGCAAATTAGCGACCAACTATGGTGCCACTAACGATCAAGATATCGTTTTGACGCAGACTGTAGCGAATGTGGCAGCTGCGAGTGAAGTTTTGGCGACCGCAGATGTCACGATCACAGGTGGCACTGCATCATCTGGCACCAATAACATGGTATCTATCACCGTAGATGGTGTGAATATCCTTGGTGGTGATTCGGAAACGCTGGCAACAGGTTCTTTCACAGTTACGGGTGGTACAGCATCAGCTGGTGTCAACTATCTTGACGAAGTTCTTGTTGATGGTGTCGATATTCTTGGTGCACCTGTTGATTGGGTGACATCGAATGATGCGACAGCAACCGCAATCCGCGCACAGATTAACTCTTATACATCCACACCAAATTATACGGCATCTGGTTCTGGTGCTCAGGTGATTATCACTGCTGTCGCTGGTTCAGGATCATCCCCAAATGGATTTGTCGTTAATCCCGTCGAAGCTGGTGACGTTACGACTGGCTCTATATCAAATATGTCAGGTGGCGTTTATGCTGGTGTGCCGTGGGTAACGTCGAACTCACAGACAGCGACGAACATCGCATCTGCAATCAACACGCTCACCAGTTCCCCAAATTATAGTGCGACCGCTGTTGGGCCGGTAGTGACCATTAGTGCAGTTGCTGGTTCTGGTTCAGGTCCAAATGGGTTTGTCGTTGTCACGAATGAAAGTGGTGATGTTACTTCAACTCATGACGCTACAATGACAGGTGGTGTTTCAGCTGTCAGCGCGGTCGCACAGGTTTATACGGCCCAAATCACAGGTACCTTTGAGACAGCTGACCAATTTAAAATTATAATCAACGGTACCGAAAATTACATCGTCACCGGTGGTGCGTCTGGTACGGGTATTTCCGCGCTCACGTTCAAGCAAAAGCTCTATTCAACTGCCAGCAACAACCTCTATTTCTCTGCATTGAATGCACCGACACAATGGATATCAGGTGTTGATTACGGTTTCATCAATATGGCGAACCAGTCGGCAGGTGAAGAGCTTTTGACGGTCGCGCAGGAATATCAAGGCTTGATGGCGATCTTCTCGACCAACAACATCCGTATCTGGTCGATCAGTGAGGACAGTTCTGCCAACGTGGTCTTGCAAACCCTGCAAAACACTGGTACGACCGCGCCTGGGTCCGTGGTGCCATACGGTAACAACGATGTTTTTTATCTCGACAATTCCGGCATCCGGTCGATCAAGGCGCGTGACAGTTCGAACGCGGCATATGTCAGTGATGTTGGTACATCGATCGACACCCACATCCGTGAATTCATGGATACCCTCACTGAAGAGGAAATCGCGGCAGCGGTCGGTGTCGTGGAGCCTATTGACGGTCGTTTCTGGATCGGCATCAAAAACCGGATTTATGTTCTTAGCTACTTCCCATCTGCTAAAATCAGTGCATGGAGTTATTACGAAGTTGGCTTTACAATCAAGAACTTCGCTAAAATCAACGACCGAATTTATGTGCGCGGAACTGAAGGTGGTACAGATTATCTGTACCTTTATGGTGGTGCTGACAACGACACTTATCCGAGTGCAAACGAGGATGTTTGCCTTGTCGAATTACCTTATTTCGGCGCAAAAACCCCTGCTGCATTTAAAGAGTTGCTTGGTTTTGATATTATTGGTATAAATACATGGAAGGTTGAAATTCTTCTTGACCCAAATAATCCTGCTTCAGTGGTCAACCAGGGGAATTCAACCGGAGTTACTTACGGTAAACCAAGATATGGGATGACCGGAGTGTCATCCCTCTTTGCGGTGAACCTCACCTGCTCCGCAGCAGGACCGGCAACGATTTCTGCACTCGCCATGCATTACACCGGAACATTTGAGGATGGGTAATCATGTGTATGCCTAAAGCACCACCAAAGGATAATTCAGCAGCAATCGCTCAACAACAAGAAGCGGCTCGTCAAGCGCGAATCGCTGAAGGTCAAACTGGTATCGACCAAGCGTTCACCGGTTTCAATGATGATTTCTACAACAATTATAACCAGCAATACACCGGTTATTATGCACCGCAGCTTGATGACCAATACAAAGACGCTGTAAAGCGTCTGACGCTGCAACTCGCACAATCCGGCAACCTGACCGGCTCAGTTGGCGCAACACAGCTGGCAGACCTGCAAAAGAATTACGATCAACAGAAACTGGCGATCACGAACCAAGGTAACGCCGCAACGCAAGCCCTTCGCGCCAACATCGACCAACGCAAATCTCAGCTGTACGCAGATAACCGCGCTGCGGCAGATCCTGGCGCGGCTTCCGCTGCGGCATCGTCCGCTGCTGTTGCTTTGCAGCCCACCGCACCGTCCTCGCCTCTGGCGAACGTGTTTGGTGACTTCTTCAACAACCTCGGCAACGTGGCTGCGATCAGCAACGCAAGAAAATACAGTCAAGGCACCGGTGTTCAACAGTACGGCAGGTCCGGTGGCAGCAGCGTCGATGTAGTAGGTTAAAATGAGCAATTATATCGTTCGAAAATCAACACAAGAGGATGTCGAATATATAATTGAGCATGCACGAGCTGAAGATGTCGCTGAAGTCGAGGCATTGGACGGTTCAACGATTAGAGAGTGCTTTGAAGATACACCTGACCTGCTGGAAAATTCTCAAGTGTGGGAAGTCGAAGGTAGGCCGGTTGCAATCTTCGGGATCACGAGACAAAACGGACCATTGAGCGTGGGTGTGATTTGGTTGCTGGCGACTGATGAGCTGCACAAATACACCTTCAAGTTTGCGAGATACTGCAAAGAGGTGTTCGAAAAAATGATTCGTGGATATGGCTATCTTTTCAACTATATCCATGCTGATAACAAAACGTCAATCGAATGGCTGAAGTGGTTGGGCTTCAAAGTGAGTGAACCTTTCCCCCTCGGCTACAAAGGAGCGAACTTTCACAAGTTCGAATTGAGAAATGTGTGATCCGGTAACAGCAGCAGGTCTTGCACTCTCAGCAGGTGGTACATACTTCCAATCGCGTGAGCAAGCAAATAATGAACGCCGCATGCAAAATGCGAGAGAAGCTGCATTCACGCAAAACCTTGCACGAAACACACAGTACGCTGCCGATGCTGGCTCCATTCAAGCGAACAACACGCAGAAGCAAGGCCGCGAGAATTTCGACATACAGCGCGATGCTGAAGCGGATAAAGTCAAACAGGCTTTTGCAAGCATCCGCACTCAACCGGATTACAACGTGGGCCTCTCCGAAGGCACACCCAAGAACGTGGTCATTGCTCGTCAGAAGGCTTCCGAAGATGCCGCTGCCAAAACGGATCGCGATGTTGCAAACAAGGCAGCACTCGAAGGTTACGGTTCCGCGCTGTTCAACACTGGTCTGGATCAAAGTCAATTTGCGCGTCTGTTTGGCGGCATCCAGGACAAGGCCGGTGCGAACACACGCATACTGCCGATTGAAATGAATGCAGCTGCAAACAACGCGAACAAAGGTTCGTCGCTCTTCCCGACCTTGTTGAAGACAGCTGGTATGGCGACCTCGCTGTACGGCGCAGCTGGTGGTTCTTTCACGAATGCACCGCTTCAAGGTCCGACACTCAGTGGCGCACCTCTCGGCGGTTACAAACAATATGGTCTTTTCATGAACAACAAGCCGGTTAAACTTTTCGGCTATGAACTTGCTGGAAGGAGTCCGTTCTAATGGCTGGACGCAACACAGACCCTTGGGCCGAAGCAGGTAATCAGGCCGTTGGTGCGCTTTTCAAATACTACATGTCGCAACCTTCCGCAGCTGATGTGCAGAAGCAGCAGTACATGAAAGCACAGATGGATCGTATCGGTGTGCAGAACGAAATGGATAACCGTCAGATGGGTCTTGGTGACTATGCGTTGCCGAACCTGTCACCGGAGATCCGTAACGACATGTATCGTCGTTCCATCGAAAAGCGGGGTGAAACCGATGCAGCAAAATTGTTCGGAACATACGTCAACAAGCCGATGCAGGTTGATGCGGGTGATGCCAAGTATATCGTTGATGGCAGCACTGGTATGCCTTTACCTGGTGCTGAGTACGGAGTTGGCACCGCACCCAAAGTAGAAATCGACACCCAAGGCGGTCAGGTTATTCGTACCCCAGGTGTCGCTGCACCAAATCGCCCTGCTGTACCTGCGGTGGGTGGTGAAGCACCTTCTCCGATTGCTCATCTCATGGGTTCCCTGATCCAACAGGAATCCGGTGGTGATCCGAATGCAGTTTCCCCGAAAGGTGCTACCGGCTTAACGCAGGTGATGCCTTCCACGGCTGTCGATCCTGGTTTTGGCGTGAAGAACATCTTCCAACGCGCCGAAGAGAAGGGCATCCCTGTTCCGTCATACGACGAAGAAGGCGCGAAGATCCTTTTGCAAAACCCTGAACTCAACGTGGAGTTCGGTCAGGATTATCTCGGCGCGATGAGCGATCAGCATGGTGGCAACGAACGCCTTGCTCTCGCTTCGTATAATGCTGGCCCAGGTGCTGTCGCACGAGCTGGTGGAGTTCCCAATTATCCTGAAACGCAAAATTACGTTGAAAAGGTGATGGATGGCGCACAACCGCAGCAGCAACCGACCGCCCCGCAACCCGTTGTCCAGCAAGATGGCACGACAATCACACCGTTGCCGAAATCACCGGCACTCCAAGCAAAAGAAGCAGAAAAAAACAGACAGCGCGGCCTTCAAGGTGACTTGGTTAACGACGAACTCAATCGGTCCTTGAACTTGCTCAACGAAAAAGGTGGTGCTGTCGCAGGTATGGGTAGCGTGACCAGCGGCATTCCGATGATGCCAGCGCATGATTTTGCACAGATGCTGGACACCATCAAGGCGAATGTCGGCTTCGACAAGTTGCAGAGCATGCGTGAAGCATCCCCGACAGGTGGTGCGCTCGGTCAGGTTTCCGAATCTGAGAACAAGTTGCTTCAGGCAGTATTCGGATCTCTGCAACAGAGTCAATCACCTGAGCAGCTGCGCTACAACCTCATGCGCTTGCAGAACACCTACAATAACCTCATCTATCGCGGTTATAACGATGATGGTTCATTGAAACTGCAAAATGATCTTGGTCCAACAATGCATAACATTCCCACCCTCGAAGGTGTTGGTCAGATGAACACGCCTGAAGAGCTGCAAGGTGCGCTGGAATTCTTCAACTATGATCCTCCGCAGGACATCAAGAACGCGATCATTCAACGCGCCAACGTATTGGGGCTTTAAATGGCAGATTTACAGACATTCCTCGCGAAGAACAGAGGGCAAGCCGATCAGCTGCCGCCTGTTGACCTGCGCGGTGCCATTGCAAAGACGAATGAAAAGCAAGATGCTCAAGGTGTGCTGCCGTATGTCACAAACGCGCTGAACTCTGTCTCGCGTGGCATGACGCAGATGATCGAAACGCCTTACAACATCATCAATAACGCGCCTCGACTGGTGAACCTGCTTCCTGGTGATCAGGGCGCAGAGAAAATCAGCGAGATGGCGAAGCACACTGATGGTACAGTCGGAAAAGTTGCTCGTACTCTTTTTCCGAGTGAAGATCCGCTGATCGACGCGGTTGACGCGCATTATCCAGGCATGGGTGGTGTCGGCGGCATCAAAACACCGAACCCGAACTATCCGTCAACGTCGAACATCGCTGAAGCGTTCGGATCTGGCGTGACTGGCATGGGGATGACCTCGCTGGCAGCAAAGACACCTGGTATCGCCGGTAAATTCGCGCAGTATCTGAGCGCACCTGTCATGGCGGCACCCAAAACCGCTGTTGCAGCTGAACTGGCTTCCGCAGCAGGTGGCGAAACGGGCCGTGTGGTCGCAGAAAAGAATGATTTCGGACCTGTCGCGACTTTCTTCGCGCAGCTGCTCGGCAGCTTGGGTCCAGGCGCACTCGCATACAGCGCACCCAACGCAATCGGCAAGCTCTTCGGCCGTGAAGGTGGTGCCGAAACGCTGGCAGCAATGGAACGTCAAGGCGTTCGTCCTTCTGTCGGCATGACCGGTGGACGTTCTGCCGCACAAATTGAAAGCGGTGCTTCCGCGTTGCCGTTCTTCTCATCTGTGCCTGAAAACGTCCGTGAGCAGCAATTCAGCCAGTTCGCTGATAAACTGACGGACACCGCAGCTGGCATGCGCCCTGCTGGTTCCGGCCCAATGACCAATCAGATGGATCTCGCGCAACAGACCTATGACATCGCGGAGCAAGGTGCGAAACGCATGCGTGATAGCTTCGGCGGTCGTGAAGACGCGCTGCAAGCCGCAATCGGCCCAACAACCGGTATCGATGTCACCGCTACGCGCAAAGCCATCGCTGACATGATGCCGAGAGTGGACCCTGAAATGCAGGGTGCGTTGCAGCATGAACTCGATCTGCTCGACCAAATGATTTTGAAGAACAAGACAACCACCATGCAACCGAAAGCCAGCAGCATTGTCGATGAGACAGGTGCGCCGATGCAGACGCAGGTGCCGGTCACGACTGAAACAGCGACCAATATGGTGCCTTACGAGCAATTCCGTTCCTGGCGCACGAATGTGGGTCGCCGCACTGATCAGCCGAGCATCAAGGGTGGTCAGAGCAAGCAACTTTATCAAGCGATCACGCAAGATCTCACCGGCGCGGCTGACAAAGCCGGTGTAGGTGATGACTTCAGATCCTTGATGGCAGATCAAGCCGCAGCGCATGCTGATGACGTTCGCCTGAATGAAGGCGGCGACATCCCGCAAGCTGATAAGCTCGGCAGCGGTCAGCTGGAACGCAGCGGTCAATTCCTGAAACAAGCGTATGCAAATCCTGACAAGATGGAGTACATCCAGCGCAATGCAACACCGGAACAATGGGGTAACCTCCGTGCAAATATTGCTCATGATCTCGGCCTCGCGAAAGCTGGCGCACAAGACGCGGCGGGTGAAGTCGTATCCCCCACGAAGTTCATCACCGAATGGAATAAGATGGACCCACGTGTCAAAAACATGCTCTTCGATGACGATCTCGGCACTCGTCAGACGCTCGATGACCTCGCGCTGATCGCTGATGCATTCAAGAAACGTGGCCTTGAAGCGAATTCCTCGCGTACTGCCGGTACAGGCATGGGTGCGATGGAAATCAAGAACGCATCCAAAGCCGGTGCGCTGCTGGCAACTGGTGCCGGTGCAGCAACCAACCTCCCTGCCACGCTGACAGCGATGGGGATGACGTATGCCACCGTGAAGGGTCTTATGTCCGAAACGCTTGCACGATGGGCCGCAGGTCAAACACCGACAATCCAAGGCACCGTGGGTGCGCGTCTTCCTGGCGCGGTCGCTCATGGGGCGCAGGAAGGTCAAAAAGAAGAGAAACGGCCTCCACTCCGTAAGCTGCCGCCAAAGAAATAAATAACTGATTTCAAAGGAAAAAGAGGGATCTGAAAAGGTTCCTCTTTTTTTTTCTTCAAATTGTTGGATATTCCCATTGACATTAAACCCCGACATTGGTATGATGTAGATATAAGGTTGAAATTCAAGGAATATCCGATGAAACCCCGACAGAAACCCTTCATGCAGACAGAAGATGTCGCCAACGACCTCGATGTCACGGTCCGCACCGTCGAGAGATGGCGGGAAAGCGGATATTTTGTGCCTGATAAAAAGACCCCAGGCGGTCACTCACGTTATTCAAGGGAGCAAGTCGCATGCCTGAAGCAAAAACGGCAACTCGAAGCAATGATGTACTGACCATCCTCCACCAGTATAGCCGCGAGAACCAAGCGGTTGACTGGAAAAGGACGAGGGCGGCTGTGAGGGCGTTGAAGACGTTCTTCGCCGGTCGGCTGGTCTATGAAATCGACATCCCCCTCTGCCGCGAATACAGCGCATTTCGCATCGCTGCTGGTGTCGCCCTGTCCACCGTGGCGCGGGAGCTGACAACGCTTCGTGCGGCCTGTAATCATGCCCTGAAGTGGAAGCGGATATCCGAGCTACACAAGCCGACTTTTGAAATCCCGTCCGACCTACCGAAGCGCGAGGTGTGGCTGTTCAAGGACGAGTTGAAGATCCTGCTCAACGCCGCAGATCCCATCATGGAGCAATTCATCAGGATCACCTATGGTACTGCCTCACGCAGACGGGCCGTGGAATGCCTCGAATGGTATCAGTGTGATTTTAACCGGCGCACCATCGCGCTGGACAAGCGTGACGCTCGGAAAACCAACAAGAGAAGGCCCACGGTACCGATGGGGAACCTCTATCCGATGCTCAAAGATATGTACGACCAGCGCAAAAATAATTTCGTGCTTGGTTCCGATGAAGACCGGCTGGCTGCATTCACCGCGCTTTGCGCGTCTGAACAACTGCTGGAAGTCGCGGAGCGCGATGGTCGCCCTGCCGGTCGCATCACGCCTCACATCCTTCGCCACAGCCGCGCCACGCACCTTCTCGAAGATGGCGTGACGATCTATGCGGTGGCAAAACTGCTCGGTGACAACCCGACCACCGTTCAGAAAACTTACGGGCATATCAGCATGGGATCGTTGGAAGACGAACTCGCAAAATCAGGAGCTATATAAAGATAAAATCATGAACTTTTTTCTATCATAAGGATGATAGCTTTGAAGAACTTAAGATTGTCTTTAATAAACTGAACCCACCCGTTAGTCATTGCCAAGACGATATGTTCCTCCTGATCGGAGGTCATGTGAATACCTTGTGAGTAGAAAATAGCATGATTGACCTCATGCATGATTGTATTTGCCTTCTCAATTCCATGTAGCCCCTTAGCGATCCTGATATGACCCTTTGAGCTGTTATGTTTTGATGGTGGGTGTTCACACACTCCGACAGATTCCCCGTTGTCTATTTTGTCTACAAAGCGAAAATCCCATTTTTTATAACCTATCAACAGAGTCTTGCGTTTGTCCGTTTTCATCGTTGCACCATCTCAGGGCGTACCGTAAACCGTGAAACCTCACCATGATCTCGATGGTAATTGATAACACTTGCCGCACGTTTTGAAATAAGACCAAGTTTGGCTGAATATGCGTCTGGTGCAGAAAGTGAAGGATGTTGTTCTGTGACCATAAGATTATTTTCTTTCATATCGATGTGATGCAAATGACCAGTATGTGCATATGCGTAGGTTGTGCGCCCAAACATCTCACGAAACATTCCAGCAAAAACAGTTGCTAGGTCTTTCATCTTTTTTTTGTGTCCGTGATGATAGAATAAAGATGTTTTACCCCATTCATATGCGTAGTAACCTGATTCACCTTGCTCAACTGTAACCCGTTTTTCATGCTCGTATAAAACTGTGAACATGGCCCGAAGCCACACAGATGAGGCGAGATCATGATTACCTTCGGCCATGATAATATGAACATGCTGATGCTTATCTAACAGCGCGTCAATGATCCTGCGAAGAACTCTTATTGTGACCTGTACGATAAGAGCATACTTTGCGTCTGTGTCCAGAACATGCTTTGACGTTGGTGTCACTTGCATGAGGCTATCATAGTGCAGGAAGTCACCAAGCTGTGCGAGAACAGCTGTGTGACTTGCAGGTGCGCCTTTTATTGCCTCCATGAACCATGCGAACAGAAATTCTTCTGCGATCTCTGTGTTCCAATCTTCGCCTGTTTCAGCCGCCCAGGCCATCATCCCCATGTGGTAATCTGTGATGGTATATTGAGATAAAATCTTATCCAGTACGACTGGTGTTGATGTGTTAATAGGTGCTTTTGGTATTGCTTCCATCATCACGGATGACGCTGCACGCAACACTTCAATTTGACGTTCAATGTCCTGGTTGGTTTTGACCCATTGAATAATCTGTTCGCCGTTTTTATCATATAGTGTCGAAACCCCTCTGAGTTTCTGTCCGTCTGGAATGAATGGATCTAAGTTTTGAACTGATTTGTCTTTTGTCGCTTCGATGTATCGACGACGAAATGTGGACTCTGGTATACCAAGTAATCGAGCAGCTTCTCTTTTAATACCGTTTGCTCTTTTGAGTGCGTCTATGATCTCTTTTTTTGTATCATCATTGATCTTTTTACTCATTTATAGCCCTCCCCTACTCCGAATAATATATAATAAAATTCGCAAAATAGGGGAACATTTATAATATTGTTACATAATGTACTTTTTAAGTACACATTTCACTCAACATACCATCGTAAAGTGGTCTGACCAACTTATACGCCTCTTCGATGTACCACGAATAGTCAATGTTCTTCACTTCACCCATCTTGTTCATGGGTGTGGATTTGAAGCCATCATGCACCTTCATCGGACGCTCCCTGTCAGGGTTTTTAGACCTTGTTAACGGAGCCATGATCTTCACCATCTGATGACCGTCAGTGCTGACATAATAGCGTGATGTGTTCTGGATCTGCTGATCACCGCACATCAATCTGGCAGATTTCGGTGCTTTGACGCGGAGCATAAAATCAAATGGATCTTTATGTGACCGAATGAAGCTCTCGATGTCTTTGCGTTCGATAAGGTGAGCCTGGACCGCCATTGGCACGACCATCGCAGAATGATTTTTGTGCCAGGTGATCGATGCCGGTTCAGGGTGGTCTGGACGATATAAACTCTCCCACTCATAGGCACCTTTCGACTTGATCTTCTGCTTCTCGCCTTCTTTGGCGACATATTGACCAACGTAATTGTTCACATCACGGATGAACATTCTCGCGTAGTCGGCCCGTTCGAGGTCGAGCCTGGTGATCTTCATCCATTCCTTACATTGTGCCTCAACTTCGTCGATTTTGCTACGTCTGACTTTCACGGTGATGCCATCCGTGTTGATCTGAATGATCCGCAGGTCTTCGACAGCCATGAAACGCTCGGCAAGCATGCAGAGCATCAGCTGCCCGTTGATCGTGATCGTCATTGTGTATTGTGGGTCATAGAAGCAGCTGTATTGGTTGTTGCTGTCACCGTAGACACCGTTGAGGGCCAGCTTCAACATGGCGTTCTCAGGGGTGCCTTTTTTGTACGAAATACGGTCTGCTTTCAGCTGTGCATATACCTGACAAAATTTCTTGGTCAGGTGCTTGGGGTAAACCTCATTCACGATGGCAATGGAAGGATACAGCGAGGTAACGTCATAGTCAATGATCGCCCACTCGTCATCCTCTTCGATGATCGTGCTGTCGATGGAGCCGTGGATGCCGCCAGTGCCAAAATCGTACTGAAACCCATCCACGATGCAGTTCAGGTTTTTGATCTTGCCCTTGGTGGTCTTCATGTTGGTGTATTGCGCGAGATCCCGCAGACCATCCTCGTCCAGCTCAGTGAACACACCTTTTGTTTGGTTGATTTCCTGCCTCTTCAGCCACGCCAGGACAGCATTGAATTCAGGTCGTTGGAACTGCACATAGGGGAAGATGATGTCACGGATCTTGATGACAGGCCGCTTCGTCTGGTTGGGTGCGCGGGAGCCATCGTCGAAGTTGTAGCACTTCACACCGGCCTTTTCTAGCTCCATGATGAAGTAATCTTTGCCGATTTTCGTGTCGTTGTGGTTGAGGAAGTTGCGCTCGTATTTCGCACTGAGTTTTTCGCGGAACTCGATCATCTCCTTCGAGCGATGATAAAACTTCAGCGTTTCTCTCAAGTCGTGACCATTATAGTTGACCAGGATGGTCATCTCATCATTGCTGAGAACCTTGCGATAGTCAAACGGCAGGTCTTCCACCGTTTCAGAGCGCATGTTGAATTCAAGCACCTTCAGCGATGTGGATCTCGCCACGTTGTCGAAGTGGTGAATGCGGAACAGGTCGATCTGCGGCACCAACTGATTGTTATCCCAAATGATCTGCGTGAACTTCTCGTCCTTTTGCGACTGGATGAGCATCTGCGCCTTCTGATGGGCCGCTTTCGCAATTTGCTCTCCGGTCGGGTTGCCGGTCTTGAATTTTTGCAGCATCTCGTGGATGACGGGATAATCGAAGTAATAGTTGTTGAAACCGACCCATCGGATGAAGCCGTTGCTGCAATTCCGCGCAAAGAGCTTGAATTTCTCCCAATCATTTTTACGCGATGACATCTCGAAAACGAGGGTCTTACCGCTGCTGATTTGCAGGAAGGAAATCAGCAAGCAGTTGGGGTATGTCTCACAGTCATTAATAAGGTCGTTCATCTGTGTCATTTCACATGACTCCATGCTCTTCTTTGAATGATTAAATATATATTTCTTTTTGCGGTTCCGTATTCGTCAGCTAATTGTTGAAGAGTATAAATTCTAGGAATGTACTTTCTACGAATTGCGACAATATCTTTTACCGTCAGCTTTGAATGAAGGTGATCTTCACCCTTTGGTGTATTCGACCGACGCCGACCTTTATTAGTCATGTCTTTTAAATTATCTTTTTGTGACCCCAAGAACAGGTGATCAGGGTTTACGCAGAGAGGATTGTCACACTTGTGAAGCACAAAATTCTTACCAATTTTTCCTACAAATAATCGATACGAAACTCTGTGCGCTCCCTCTTGTTTGCCCTTTTCATTTAAAATATTACCGTATCCAGATGACATGGTTCCACCGGTCCAATTCCAGCAACCCGTCTTTCTGCACACTCTGAACTTGTTAGAAAAGCGTCTGTTTAATGTCATGCTGCCACCTTCGATTGTCGCTGGATCTGCTTGCGGAGGTTCTTCTCCCAATGAGGGCAGCGTGGTGAGTTCGGTACGATAATAATGCCATGATCAGGGTGGCGCATTTTGATGTGTTTGTTTTGCGACACCTTAGTCCAGCCGCCACGCTCAAGTTCTTTCAATAAGACTTTAACTTCTTTCATGCTCTCACCACGAAACCGCTTTGATCCCGCTTCGCTTCAACACCTTTTGCGAGAAGACCGATAACAACGCGGTGATCATGATCTTCATATTCACCGTAGCGGAAATCGTGCGTGTCACCATCAACAACCGGTACGCGATGCATGCCGAAATCAAAATGCCTCGGCAGCTTGTCAGCAAAAACAACAGCCACGTTCATGCCATTTTGGAGCGCGTCGATGCATTGATTGTGATTACTCTCGGAGCGCGAGAAGACGAGCTTATAATTATTGGGCAGGTTTTTGCGGTTATATCGCTTCGTGTAATCGTGGAATGCGATGTTGGGATACATCTCCATGACGTTTTTGTGACCGACCAGAGGCACGTTTTCCCAAGGAATGTCGGATGTGCCGTTGAGCCTGATATTGGGCCTCAAACCGAGCTTTTTCGCTTTTTTCTGAAACGCATAAATTTCAGTGACAAGCTGTGACATGAAACCGGCCCGATCAGCGAAGAACCACTGTGTGCGTTTGATACGCGCTTCGTATTTACGGTTGTAATGAAACCCCGCGTAGTTCAGGCACGATTTGATGCACCCCGCAGAAGCCATCGGACAAACCTGATGACCACTGCTGTTATAAGGCGCAAGATGAAGGATGCCAGATAACACACCGATCTTGCCGTTTTTAGACATTTTGGGATGGCGGTCAGTTTCAGAGAGAAGGCGCATATTTTTGATTTCAGACATGTTTTCATTTCTTTCAGGGCAAGTTAATTTTATCGGAACAAGCGACCCGCCATTCCGGTTTGTAGGGGTGAGGGATGCTGTCGGCAGGTGTGAGGACACACCTGGAATATTCAATGATATACCAATCAAGCTGCGCCTTGGGAAAGACTTCATTCAGCCGCGCTGGTGCATCAGCGACCTTCCAAATGATATACGAAACTGTCATATTTCGATCCGTTCATGAACTCTCAGTCGTAATCCGCTGTTCTTTTCAGTAACAGTCATGATCTGACCAAGATTCTTTTTTCGAAGATATTCCCCAATGTCAGCAGTACAGACTTCACGCTCTTCAACATGAGGAATATACCTGACAATGTATTTAATTTTCTTCTTCATTGCATCATATCCGACAGTTGACTGAGAGCGTGTTCGTATGTATCGATCAGCTCGTCTTCTTCGATGACCTTGTTGCGATCCATCTGCGCCCGTTTCACGACTTTGCGAAGGATCTTGCTGTCGAAACCGACACCCTTCGCTTCGCTGTAAACGTCCTTGACATCTTCACCGAGAGCCTTTTTTTCGCCTTCAAGACGAATGATGCGCTCGACAAATGACTTCAACCGCGCACCGGCGTTGCCGCCGATATGACCGATGTTGTCACTGGATGATGATTTTGCCATCTTTTTTCTCCTTGTCTTTTTTATCTTGCAGACCGAACAGCTTGATGACCTGTTCCGCAACATTAACCGCTGCGCGTTGTTCCGGCGAGATTGCCTGTACGATTGGGGGTTCGAAATCGAATGTCAAATCTCCCTCCCCCGTTTCCCGCTTACTGAAGGTGATGATGAGCTTTTGCTCAGTCACACCTCCAATAAGCGGAACATTATTCGTATTTTTCGGCATCGTTAGCGCACGTTTACAGCGGTCATGCGACCACGACGATCCGGTGCCAGTTCATAGCTGACAGACTGACCTTCTTTCAGGGATGCGCCCTGAACACCAGAGGCATGCACGAACACATCGTTGCCACCTTCGGTCGGCAGAATGAAACCGAAACCTTTTTGATCGTTGAACCATTTCACAGTACCCGTTTTGTTAGCCATTTTTAGAGATCCTTAATGTTTGAGAGGTTGAGGAAGTATGATGGGCCGATACCTTGCGATACCGGCCCATCAGGTAGGTTTTAGCCGAACATTTTGTCAACGTCAGAGGTCGAACCTGCGGCATCACCAGCATCGTTGCTGGCTTCACCACCTGCATCGTCACCGCCGAATTCATCTTCAGCAGAAGCAACGCTTGCGCCGAGATTTTCGTCGTGGTCGAGCAACTGGACGTTCTGAAGGCCGAGGCACACGCCAGGGTTCTTCTTGTTGTCCGTCCAGTAGGGGTTCAGGGTCGGACGCGCCCAACGACCGGAGTACAGTTCGTTTTCGACTTCCTCAGCGGGGATTTCCTTACCGTTGGGGTAAGCAAATTTCGGCTTGTAGGAAGACGTTGCACGAATAAGAATCCAGCCTTCGAACTCTTCACCCATCGGCTTGCCACCTTGGGGAAGGTTGTTCGGATCGAGGAAACGCTTGTTGACAAAACTCGCAGCGCGATTCTTGTCACCTTTGCATTTTTCGAGCGCGATTTTCGCCATCGCTTGCTTCAGGACCGTCAAGTCGGCAGGGGGCAAGCCCTGCTTGTTGTTCGGACCAGGAACAAGGATGTTCAGGTTGTACACCTTCACCGTCTTACCGCTATCCTCATAAGTGCGTTCCTGCGGTTCAAGCAGGAATTGCGCGTATGAGAGGCGACCTTTCGGTGCGATGATGTTGCCCGATTTAGCGATGTGGCATTTCGTCATATCAGAGATGTTAGACATTTCAGTTTTCCTTTCAGGTTTTGATGTTTTCAGCCGAATTCTTCTTCGACTGTAGAGCGAACACTCTCACGAGGGTCCGATTCATGCACCAGTGTCGCGCCGGTCGAGACTTTCTCCACCATTGCTTCATGCTGCTTGAATTCTTTTTTACCGATGACTTTTTCAATCGCCGGTGCGCTCAGGAATTCCTTCTCAATCTTATAGGCTTTGTCACCTAATTTTTGTGAGAAGAACTTCTCCGCAGCGTCTTTATCTTTCCACACACGGACAGCGCGGGTAGCAACCAGCTTGGTACCAGGAAGCGGTTTACCGCTTTCAGCGCGTGTCTGAGCATAGTCTTTGAGTGACGCACACCACTGCTCGATTTCCTTGACCCTGTGCAGGACCAGATAAGCAATGCGCTCGTCGCTCAGGAAATTCACCGGCACCGGCTGAGATGTCGGTTCGCTGAAATCCATTTCCATGTCCTGCGCGGCTTCTTTCTCACGCTGCGGACACATCGGACGGGCTTTGCAGAAGCGGCACCATGACCCGACTTTCAAAGGTGCGTTTGGATCTTCAGTGGCCTTTGCCGCTGCGGCAAATTCGATCATATAGTCAATCAGCTCATCACGCGGCACATCCCACGACCGGATACCGCCTTCATCGTGATATGCGCGGGGCTGCGCGATGGTGATCCGCAGGGTGTGCCAATCTTCATTAGCGAAGACCTGCGCGGCACCGAGGCCATAACACAGACCTTGAATGTTGCCAACATGCTCAACCGTGACACCTTTACCGTGTTTGTAGTCGATCACATGCAAGATGCCATTGTGAAGCGCGGTGAAGTCGGATGTGCCTTTCTCCCCTGGGCCGAGGAATGGGAGCATGAATTTTTCTTCGATCATGTGTCGGCCCAACAGGGGGCGGCAATGATCGACGTATTCCTGCACCGCCGAAATCATGTCCTGATTTACAACGAACATTTTTGCGGGTTTCTTGGGATCGTCTTCCGCGTTGATTTCTTCGCCTTCGTAATAGGCGGCATCTTTACCTTCAAGGAGGCACATTTCACCGAGCGCGTGAGCTGCGGTGCCTTCATCAGCGAAGGACGAGCTTTCTTCCGGCAGTACCTTCTCCATGTTTGCGCTGCCAGGGCAACCAATCCGGCGCGAGAAGGATGAAGGGCTATTTAAACTATGTGCTTTTTCTTCGGACATCAGATCAAATCCTTTTCTTTAGCCATCAAGACCGGCATTGTGACGATCTTGCGTTTTTCGTCAACCTCGACCTGCGACTTTGGCACATACTCAGCGACATAGGTGTCAAAATCACTGCAAAAAACGATGAACCAGGCATGCTTCGTTTCTTTGTTTTCATCAAGACTGTCGAAATCGACATCTACGGTGCTGGACATTTTTGAATTCCTTTTTAGAGAGTGGTGGGGCTGATGCGCTCATAACACACCAGCCCCGAAACCCTTACGCTTCCAGCTTCTTCAGCTCTGCGTAAACAGCTTGCAGCTTGTCAGCAGGGATGTTGCCGACCCTGATCTCGGCACCCTTCGTGACGAACTTCGTCAGGATGTCGCGGATCTTGAGCAGGTTGTCCTGCACAGAGTTGCCCTTTTCATCCTTGCCGAGTGCGCCCATCATGTCGCGGATCGTCTGCGCGGTGACAACAGGTGCGGCGGGTGTTTCGTCATCACCGAACATGTCATCGACGATCTCAGGTGTGCCAGTTTCGATGTCAGCGACCTTCGCAGCGATACCATCATCAACGGCCTTCTGGCGACCCTTGGTGAGCAGATTATAACGCTCGTCCTTTTCACCAGCTTCAACCATTGCAGCAACAGCTGCGTCTTGATCTTCACGCGACAGTTTGTTGTCCGTTGCGCCACCACTTGCAGGGGCTGCGGTCGATGCGGATTTCGCCGGTGCCTGGGTGGAGGGAGCAGATGCGATCGTAGGCTTCGGCGCACTCGTCGCGCCAACTACGTTTTTTGCAGGTGCTTCCTGACCGCCAGTGAGAGCGACAGCGAGGTTTTGCAGTTCAGCAAGTGCATCCGTGGCGTGTTCACCAGTGACGATAATTTGAACGGGCATTTTAGTTCTCCTTTTGTTGATTAATTTAAACCTCTCAGTCCTCACCCTTCGGGTTCGTCCTTCGAGACTAGTTCAGTCCAAGCTCCGAAGTGATCGCTCTCTTCGTGATATTGGCCTTTTGAATATCCTCATCAATCGAGCCGCGCAGTGTGGCGTAATACCCCACGCATGGTTCTTTCTTTGAGAAGTGCGTCATCCGATCAAGCATCTGATCGTTGTTTCCAGGAACCCAATCCGGCTCCACAGAAATCGTGGTCGAGGCTTTCCACAGCGGAATGCTATCACGAGCCGCTTGGTTTTGCCCGAAAATAATTTGCATTTTTTCGTCCGTCTGGAACGAATTATATGCGTTATATTTTTCTTCCTGAGACATGCCACCGATGATCTCGGTGCATTTGTATTTTTCGAGCTTCTTTCTCAGCGCAGAAATCACTTCCCTGTGATGTGCGAAGATAATCAGCTTACCACACTCTTCGATATTATCATGCACCCAATCAACAACACCATTGACTTTTGCAAGACCTGTCAACCGGCGCAGCGAGGCGCAATGCGGTGCCACGGCCCGAAGAGCCGAAACGATGTCTTCTGACGCGAGAGCCTTGCGGACCATCTCGATCTCAGCTGAGGGGATACCATCAACATTGCCAGGTACGGGCAGCAGGTCGATAATCGGTTCTTTCCAGTCTTCCCACACTTGATCCTTGGTGCGGCGAAGGCAGCGACCGCGCATGATGTCGCGCAGCTTGGACAGGTTTTTGCCGCCGACGATCTTGGCACCGAAACCGTTGTTCTTCCCGTACCGGCAGAAGCGACCACAGAATTCATTGTAGGACATGATGATGCCGTTGTCCTTCATGATCGCATCAGGGAACAACACACGCATCATGGGATAAAGCTCCGAAGGGTTGTTCAGCACCGGAGTGCCGGTTGCAACCCACACCACATCAGCAAAAGAATAGAGGCCCGAACGAGGTTCAAACACGGTCTTACCATACTTGTCCGTTTTGATACCGTAGAACCTTTGTGTTCGGGCCGCATCCACATTCTTGAAGGCATCGGCTTCGTCACCGATCACCAAGTCATAACACATCGCGATCAGCTGCTCGTACAGCTCCGCGTCAACCATGCCGTTATAAGAGAAGATGTTGAATTTTTTCCACTGAGGCTTATCACCAGCGCGAAGCACGATTGGATCGAAGCCCCATTCACGCGCTTCTTTTTCCCACACATAAACGCCAGATGCCTTCGCCACGGTCGCAACCGTTTCAGCACCGATGAGTTTTGCACCTTTGAGGATTTGCCTGGTCTTCCCCATACGCATTCCGTCGAACAGGCCAGCGTATTTACGTGCTGCGAGGAATTTCGCACCTTCAAGCTGGTACGGGAAAAGATTGGGTTCAACGATCATTACTGCGTATCTTTCATTTCACATTTCAGGAGTTCTTAATTCAACATGTCTGCCAGATCAACTTTTGGTTTATCCACCATACACTCATCTATCCAGTAGTGCAATAGCGCAAGTGCATCGGCTTCATTATCGTCATCAACATCTTTATAACCGCGCTTCTTAGCCTCAGCAATCATCACATCCTTCTTGCTGTTGCCCTTACCCGTAAAATATTTTTTGATTGTGCCAACAGGAACGCCCTGGTAAGGAATCTTGTTTGCTTCACACCACTTCGTCACGACAGCCATGAGGCCACCGTAAACATGCGCGGCATCTGTCGCTGCGTGGCGGCGAACTTCTTCGAACACCACCTGAGTGGGTGTAGGCAGCTCCATCAGCCATTTTTCGAACTTGAGGAAGCGCATGCCGCCACCAGAGAAGCGGTCGTTCTTGAACTCTTGCATGCCATGCGCGATACCAGCGTTGCTGTTTGTCGCCCATCCACACTTTGTGCCAAGGTCAAGAGCGAGAAGCATTATTTCTTCACTCCGATAGCTTTGAGGATCTTATGCATAGTCGAGAGGCGGGGATCAGTGCCTTCAAAGAGGCGCGGGATCGCTCCGCTATCACCAAGAACACGGCGACCAAAAGATGACGGTTTCTCACCGGTCACAGCAAGGTGATCCTTAATGTGATCCGTAAATTCCTTTTGGGAGGGAACGCTAATCTGCTTTGGTTCGTTGGTGTTTTTCATCTCTTGGTTATATCCTTCACTGACGGGTTTGTCCATACTCTACTCTAACATATTTTCGAGATTTTCTTCTTTTTCAGGCTTGACATCTTCCACAAAAAAAGTTGTGTCGAGCAACCGCTGCAACGCCTTCACTTGGGCCGGTTTCAGCTTCGCACCTTTGATCCATGTCTCAGATCCGGCACCGAAACCACCAAAGCGAATGTGCGTTGCTTCATCTTTTTCGTAGGTCATCCGAACATATCCTCCAAATTAATCTCTTGTTGTTTCGACCCAAGGGTAAGGCGTGATTCCATTTCCGTCATCGCTTTGTCGAGTGCTTCCTGTGGCGACCAACCGAATGCAGCGATGTGCTGCTTACCAAAGTAACCGATACATTGCCAGTTACCTTTACCACATGCATTATCTCTACAGAGAAAGATACGGATGTGGTTCATGTCATCGAGGTCGCTCATGTCAGGATCACACGCTGACCTTGATAGGTCGGCAGGTACATCTTGTATTTGTCAGGGGAGCGTTGACAAGCCACTTCCCACATCCAAGTATGGAAGTACACCGGACGCAGTTTTGTCCATGCATCAAACTCGGCTTTACGCTGATCAACTGTTTTATAAGGCTCATGCTGACGCACGGGTGTGACTTTATTACCGTCGAAAACTTGAGTACCCTGTTTGTTGATGAATAATACTTGTGCTGTTTGCATTGGACGCTCCCCTGACATTTTCTTATACTACTTCTTTTACAAAGATCCCATTGACCATCTTACCTTTGCGGTCCTTGATCTCTTCATAAGCTGACGCATAACAATCCGGAAAAGTCATACCGCACTGTCGCGCCAGGATCGTGAGAACAACGGTACAGTCACCGATGGCATCCTTGACTTTCTCGGCATCGTCTTCGATCAAAGCGCGACCGAGTTCACCGACTTCCTCAAGGAGCTTTTGGTATTGTGCCGCAGGTGTTGCACCTTCGATCAGGTTGCGATCTTCAGCCCATTGCTCGACTTTTTTGACAGTTTCGTTGATCATCACTTTACCTGCTCAATCGTCAGAAATGCGTGGCTGATCTCGGTGCCGTTGTACACGATACCGCGCTCTTCGTTGATCAGCGGCTTGCCGCTGTTGATCGCGAAGAAGATTTCTTTCAGCAGTGCTTTACCAGCTTCAACGCTCTCAACAGCAACTTTTGAGCCGGTACCACTACCTTTGACGCCGACGATCAAAAAAATCTGAACCTTGACCGTCTGTTCAGTGGTAATGGGCTTCTTAGATGATTTAGTCATCGTTCTCTCCTTTGTTTTTGAAAAGGTCTGTTTGGTTTGGATCAGGCCGACCTTCGAGAATCCTGATCTGTTTTTGGATATAATCCAACGCCCTTCTTAAATTATCGATGTTATCACCGTACCCATTTTTTGCACAAATAACATGCCAAATTGCTTTATTATAATTGTGGTTCATTTTACTTGCCCCTGTACCCACTGATTGAAACGTACGTCCTGACCGGTCGCGCTGATGAACTTAGCCATGTTACGCGCAAGCTCGATCTTCTTCAACGGAAAAGACTGTTCGCCTTCTTCAACCCATTGCTCAACTTGCAAGCAGGTCAGACCTTGCTGCCGCCACATCTGCACCATGCGATCGCGATCTTCGACAACGAAAAGAATGCTCTCCTTCGGGCCGAAGACACCCTGATCGAGCCATGCCTTCTTCAGTGCCTGGTCAGGTGTGAAGCATGCGTTCGGACGCATGAACAGCTTGTGGTACGGCACCACGTTGTCATCGAGCCACTTCTCTGTCGCTTCCCGCGTGTTGTCGGAGCGACCGGATGAGATGATGATCTGATGACCGGCATCCTGGCACATACGCGCCAGCTCGATGATCTCATGTTTCGGCCCGTCAGCGTGGCAAGCCGCGTAAAACTCATCCCACTGCTTGTTGCCGTTCTGCACGAAGTGGAGTCGGTGATTGATGTCCGCGAGGGTGCCATCGAGATCGAAGATTACTGTTTTCATGGTGCCACCATCGCTTGACTGTAGAAAATGTTATTGTCATCAACGCAGACTGAGATTCCACCGAAAGGTTGCCAACCTCTTTTGATCATCTTATTGATCTTTTCGTTGAACGCTTCCAGACCACATCCACTTACGAGTTCATATTCTCCAATGTCGCTCATTTCGGCCTCACTTCGATTTCGATTTTTCTGCCGATGTGGAAAGACTTCACGTTTGTCTTCGTGTTCGGCATTTTGATTTCAATGGAAGACATGCTCTCCATCCACTCCGGTGCCTTCGCAGCTGTACCCTGCGCTGTCACGACGAGCGAATCTCCGTTGTCTTCGACCCTGTAGATATGACCTTTGATTTTCATGGCTTCAGGTACTGCTTTTCGAGAAGAGGAAGGTTGTGCAGGATGACATCGATGTCGCTGCGCTTCACGCCGGACATCTCCGACAGCAGAAGGCACACAGCGCGGCGCGTCAGCTTGCTGTTGTTGATCGCCTTACCGAGCTGCGATACCTTGCGAATCTCTTCAGTCAGGTTTTCGAGTTGTGCTGTTGCAGCAACTTCAAGGTTAGATTGTCTTCCCATTTTATCCTCCTTTGTTGTGGTTAATAAAAAACTCTTTCTCGAATTCCTGCACCTTCGCAACGGTGCCGCGACGATAGTTCGCCCACGGATCATCTTTGATGAAGTGACCCTTCTTATCCCTGCGCTGGCAGGTGTAGCCAGGTGTCTCAGGCAGCATGTTCACGAGGAACAGGAAGCACCGCTGCCACCACACAGGCATCTCCTGAAGCGCAAGGCGCGGCATCACATAGTAGCTGGCATACGACAGCGAGAACCAGTGATGGATCGGACCGCTTGTGCGCTCGTAAGTTGACTTACACTTCACGCGCTTTTTGATCTGGTCTTCGAACCAGAAGCGCAGACGATCACGAAGTCTGATCATTGTTTTCCCCTTCTTTTTCGAACTTGATAATTTTTACGATCTCGCCACCACGCATGATGACCATTGTGTCTTCAGGCAACATCTTGTTCTCGGTGATCTTGACACCCAAGTAACCGAGTGATGCATCTTTTTTCACATGCGGTACTTGTTTGCCGAGCAGCGCGAAGAGCGAAGTAGACACACCGAAATCTGTATGACGATAACCCATCGCTTCGGAATCAATGTGCCGCAGGATGTCAGAGACAGGTTGCAGAGGCTTCAATTCGATCTGATCACTCTGCGTTGCGACACCCGCCTGATATTCTTTTTTCGTCATACCTGTATGCGACATGACAGCATAAGGCAGAAAGTCATCCTTGTTATATCCGTTCATTGAAACCTCGTGTGCCATGCTCGGCATTTGTAGCAAAACTCAGGTGTTGTTGTCAGGCGACCTGTTTCCCTGCTGATAGCGAAGGAGCTGTTGATTGCCGCCTGTTGGTCTTTGTACTTCCTGCGCTTGCATTCTTCCGATTTGTTTTTCGGTTTGAATTCTCGCGCTGGTGTCGGACTAGGCTGATCACCTGACAATGCCTTCATCTTACCCATCACATGCACCTCACAATTTCACAATCATCATGAGAAGGATCTGCTGTGTAAGACGGACTATTTGCGCGGATCTTTTTAACGAACTCCGCTGGCATCTTGAACACCGCAATGGTGTAATTACCGCTGCGATCCAGCGCAACAACATACTCGGCCCATCCCCACTCATTGATGGTGGTCGCTGCCATGTGCAGGTTGCCTGGAATATTTTCAGTGTGTAATTTATATTCCGTCATGATCAGTTACCTGGAAAAACAAGGTATTGCTGCTGCGTCTTGTCGGGCCGCGCATTCTGTATCCATCCGTCCTTCCGAGGTGGACACAACATCTCCAACTGGATTTCCTTCGTTTCCAGCAAGCACTGTTCGCTGTAACACCTGTATGCCACTTGGATGTTCTCCGGTTGCGTCTTCAGGAACTCGATTAATTCTTTGACAGTCATGTTTTCTTTTCCTCTTGTTTCTCAGTACAGAATTCTTTTTGTTCAGGCAGCTTTGCAGGTGGAGTGGATTGCAGCACGACCGATTAACGCATTTGTGATCGATCTGAACATTCTTCCGCAACTTCCTGCGCCAGAACCATTCGAACATGACGCGATGCACCTTGCACGTTTTCCCGCCAACTGAGATGTTCTGATAGCCTTTACCATCATTCCACCCGTCCACGACCCAACAGCCCGAAGGGTCTGCTTTGATCTTTTTGAAAATGCGCTCGATGACATCGCGTTCATGCACTTAATGAATAACTCCCACAGCATAGAGAGCCAATCCAATGATGAAAGCCACCACACCAGTTACAAGAAAAGCAACGATGAATGACACGATGGACATCACCACTCCGTCTTCCTGATACCCTTTGACAGCACCGAACACCGCACCCGCAAAGCAGATCAGGATAAAGACCTTCATCTGCGCGATGGATTCCGGTGACATGTCATTCGGGTAGATGCGCTCGATGCACTCGCTATACATCTGAAGAGCCTTGACCGATGCACCCTTGGGATCAAATGTGCTGATCATCACTTCACATGCTTTGCGTTCTGCTTCAGCTGCCATCGCCATTACTGCCGATGACTGTGCTGTCGAGATCGCTATCGCTGTGCTAGTTGACATGGTTATTAACCTTCGAAAGCGTCTGAGACAGCACGAGCTGCACTGCGGCTAACAGTACGGATCACGCCTTTAAGGTCTTGCACCGAGTGAAGGGTGCCAGCCTTGAACGCTTCGTCAAGCGCAGCTTGCGTTGCGTCGATATGCTTGATGTCATCGTTGATTGTCGCGATCTGCTGAAGCAGTTTTTGCTTTTGCACGAGCAGGGAGCGCAGACCTTCTTTATAGACTTCCTTATCGGAGGTCACGAATTCGTCTTGCACTTGCTTCTTCAGCGATTGCAGTGTCTCATCGCTGTTGAGCGCGAGGGCAGTACCGGTCTGTTGATTAGCGTCAGTCATTGTAGTTCTCCTTGTTTGCAGATCTGGCGATTGAGGGGGTATCGACCATGCGCTTGCGCCATTCAAGCGATTTGATCGGGATGAGAGGCATCGGCATGCCGCGCCTCTCACGTTCTTCTTCCATCATAGCGCGAAGCTCTTGCAGGTCTTCGTTGCGACCGATTACCCACTGACCCTCTTCGATCCTGCGATCAATCATGAGGATCGTGTTGTGCAGGTGTCCGTCTTTCATTTTGGAGATCGGGGTTTCGCGCCCGTCTGCCGCAACCCACACGCGCTCAAGCGCGGAGTTGTCGGACTTCATGACCATGCGATGCTTGTTCTTGACAGTCTCGTGCTTGAGTGCATCACGCATGCGCTGCGTGACGATCTCGCGTGTACGACCTGTCAGCTGATGAAAATGTTTTTCGTCTGCGCCCTGCCCCATATAACCGAACCCGTCAAGGACGCGCTTGAAGCCAGCTTTACCAAACATTGTGTAAAACTGGTTATAAATCTGAATATCACTTTTTTCTGAAGACATGAATGAAATCTCTGTATCCGTTGTTGTCCGCTGGTGTCCATCACCGTTTGGATTTGCCCAACATAGCACAGCGAAAATGTCCGTCAAGAAAAAAAGAAAGTTATTTCCAACATTTTTGTATTGGCTAAAGTTCCATACTCCTTTATAACGAAAGAACCCCACCTTGGCGGGTGAGGCTCTTCCATCAACATGGGGAGGGGAGAACTACAGATGAAAACGGGGCTACCAATTCAGTGACAACCTTGAGGATAGTATGACAGAAATTATTTTCTCCGACAACACAAAAAAAGCGATTACATTCCTCAAAACACTGTTTCCCGCAAAGCGCGTCAACATCGTCGCGATTGATCCAATCACTGAAAACGTATCTGCCATCACACGGCCTCTCAGTGCTCACCCTGCGGGTTCACCCTTCGAGACTGTTCAGGACCGTGAGATCACGAATTTCATCGAGATGCACAACGGCAAACGGAATATTTATTACAGCGTCAATACCCCGATCGACACCGCGCCGGACGGTAAGCTGAAGAAAAATCACATTAAGGAAATCAACGCCGTTTGGCTCGACGCAGATCCGGCAAAAGACAAGGACTTCACCCAAGAGCGCGAGAGGCTGCATAAATTCGCCAAGGAGCTGGCAACCAGCGCGAACCCGCCGACCGTCATCACGGACAGCGGAGGGGGTATTCAGGCGTTCTGGCTGCTGGATAAGCCGGTGCCGGTCAATGATGCCACCAAGATCGAATATGAGGCTCTGTCACGCGGCCTGGCAGAACAATACGGCACTGATAAGGTGCAGAACATCGACCGGATTATGCGGTTGCCCTATACCTACAACCTGCCGACAAAGAAGAAAGCAAACCGCGAAATCACCCTGGCGCGGTCATCCAAGATCAACCCGATCCGCTATAAGAGCCTGAGCTTCATCACCCCCGCCGAGGCATCGGACAGCGACAGTGATATTGATTATAGCAAACTCGACATGGTGCAGGTAAAAGCACCACCATCAAAAGAATTACTTGACAAGCTGGATAAGATCAGGCAGCGCAACCAGAAGGTCGATGACCTCTGGACGGACAAGATCGACATGAAGCCATCACGCAGTGAGCGCGACTTCACCATCGCCAAAGAGCTGAAAAGCGAAGGTCTTACCCTGCTGGAAACCGCGCAGATCATGTGGATCTTCCCGCATGGCAAGAACAAGGAACTGACGCGCCGTGAAATTGTCAGGTGCTATGAAAGATCAGGCAACGATTTTAAAGATAGCGTTGACCAGGAAACCATCGACCGCATCGCGAAGCAGGTCAACCCGCTGCAAAAGGCGAAAGAAGCGATCAAGAAGATGCTGTCAACCGCACAGTTTATCACATTAGGCGAGGCCACGCGACAGAATTCAGGCACTCCCCTGTTCAAGCATTTCATGAACCGCGAAACGGTAAACGTATTATTCGGCCCGTCAGGTAGCGGCAAATCGTTCCTGACGCTCGATATGGCGGTGCATCTCGCCGCTGGACGCGATTGGGCCGGTTTCAAATGCAAGCAGAAAATGGCGGTGCTGTATATTTGTACGGAATCAGGCTCAAGCTTCGGAAAGAGAGCTGAGGCGGCAAGAACGCGCATCGGCGTGAAGGCGGGTGCCACGCTGCAAGAATGTCCGTTCGCCTATTATCCGGCGCACGTTGACCTGCTGAATTCAAAAGACCACATCAAACTGATCCAGAAGCTCGTGGATGACCTCGAAAGGCTGTCCGGCTATAAATGTGGCCTGGTCATCGTGGACACGCTCTCTGCCGCATTCGGCGGTGGTAATGAGAACAGCGAGGACATGACGAAGTTCGTCAATAATATGGCTGAAATCAAGTTCAGCAAGAAAACCGCTGTCCTCGTCGTGCATCATACCGGCAAGGATGAAAGCGCAGGGGCGCGAGGTCATAGCAGCTTAAAAGGTAACATCGACACCGAGATCCAGGTCAAATCCGAAAAGCGCGGTGAAAAGTATTACCGCAGCTTCAGCAGTACAAAACAGAAGGATGATGAAACCGGCAACATGAAAAAGTTCGGGTTGAACATCATCGAATTGGGTAAAGATGAAGACGGTGACGCGATCACGACCTGCACCGTCATCCTTGAAGGTGAAGCGGAGTTCGATAGCCTTGCACCATCCATTGAGAATGAGCTGGATAATGACGCTCTGGCGGCTTATAAGGCCATCCAGTTTTATGACGCGCATCATGATGAGGTCGAGGTGCATTACTCGCATACGGATGTCCAGGCCAAGTGCGTCATTTATTGGGATTTATTTAAATCGAACGGTGTTTTCAAAAAGGCCCAAGACTTTGCAGAGATGGCGGTCATGGCAATTCCATCGAAAACACAAATGAAATCTTTTTCCCGGGCATGTGATGTCCTTGCTGAAAAAGGACTGGTCAGATCAGGTTATAATGGAGCGAAATATATCCTGAATTCTGATTTTGATGAAAATGACTAAGTATTTGAAAATAAAGCAATGTCCACAGCAAACCCCGACATAAAAAAAAGTTACAATAAAATCAATGAGTTACAAGTTGCGATTTTCCAATAAAAATGGACAAAGTGATGGGTGAGTGGACAAGCCATTTGTCCACTATTATTGGAAAATAAAAGGGTGAGTGGACAAAATGGACAAAGAGTGGACAAAAAATGGACATCAAAATTATAAACAAAATCAACATGATATTTGAATAGTGGACAAAGTGGACAAGGAGTGGACAAAATGGACATTACCGTAACCAGTTGAGTGGACAAAATGGACAAATGCCTAGAAAGGCATGTCCTTTGTCCACTGGTCGATTTTAGGGATTATTGGTGATAGGATAAAACAGGTCAGAATTTAAAAAATTTTGATTGTCCGGTAGAATGAAAGCCTAATTGGGGTTTTTGAAATTGATGCAGGATAGTCAGGATCAAAAGGGGCCGTTAAATTGAAAACCTGGAAAGAAAGAATTATGGAGGCGACTTCGGGCCGGAACGAAAGGGGCGCGTTTCTCTGGTATGCCCATGATAAGATTGTGAGGGCCATAGAAGAGGCTGAGGGCATTAATGTCAAAGAGACATATCAGGGCGGCTTGGCATGCTATCTAATCGGCCTGGTAAAAAGCGGTCACTTGCAACGGGCCGTAAAACCCCCTGAGCTATCGCGCAAGGTCCAGTATGATTGTAAAAAGGAATATCTATACAGGCAAACGGGGAAAGCCTATAAGCGCGGCATTCCTTCCCTGAAGTCACATAAAAATCAGTTTTGTGACTCGCATATCAGGGGGCAACAATCGCATGAGCTATGGCGCATTCATAGGACGTTGCCAAAATGGTTCCGGCTTATGATGTTGGACTAGATCAGCACATAAAAAAAAGATCCCCGCGCAAGGCGGGGATTAAGTTTAGGACATTGATTTTTAGATCAGGCCAAAGAGCAAGCCTATAAGCGCGACAAGGTAACAGAGTGCATAAAGATGGATGACAATAGGCATGATGTCACCTCAATCATAGGATGGATTCGCGGGAACATACGCCTGAAATTTTTCTCTATCGATCCCTGATTTTTTAGCAACCCATTCAACGAATTTTTCACGATCCCATGTATAGTCATCATGATGATCCATATCCCAAATATTGAATTCGTTTTCATTGAGCGTGATTTGTGCATAGATAGGTGCATCCCATAGATAATGATCAACCATTTTTTGTATGTCGTTTTGATCAGGTGCATTCCCCCATGCTTTTTCGATGTCTTCAGGGCAATAGATGACAGTGCTATAATCACCTTGCGAATATCCCCTTGACGATATGACGATCAGGTTTTTATTTGGCACGAATTCCAACCCGTCAACAACCGGAAAATGTTTTTTCTCAGCATAGTTAATTAGATTAAGATCCTCTAGATTGCCTAAAATTTCCGTGTCTATCGTGTCATCATCCCATGATGATATTTCCTCAGCTTCAAAAGAGCATTCTTTTTCAAGGAATTTTATTTTTGCGGCCTTGTCACCTTTTACAATGAATTTTATTTCATCGTGTCCAGGTACATTACCATTATCAATGTAATACAGAACGGATGATGTTCTATATCCTGAGTGTTGCAGCACTTCAAAATTTTCCCTGAAGTCTCTTTCTGAACGATCCGTGTCATAGAAACAGGTGCATTCTACATTAAGGCCGGTTGAGGATTGATCAAAGTTGTTACGGGTTGTCATTGTGTTTGTCCTTTCACTGTTTTTTGTTACGGATAGATTTTAAGAATGGTTGCAATACGTTCAATTTCATCCCATTCAACAAAGTGGCAACCCGCATTGACATTCCCTTCATTAGAGATGTTGTCAATTTTGAAGTGGCCTAAGCGAATAGATCCAACACGTTCCGCGAATTTTTCGGCGGCTTGCTTTTCCTTGACATTCCGAATAACCTTGAATGCAAGTTTAGCATGAGCAACGGGGAATCTTGCGCCTTTGCTTGTCTCAATTTCATCCCCGTTAATCCGCATATAGATTTTTTTGGATTGATGGACGGGCATATCATGTTCTTTAAATTCAGTCCAAAGAACACAAGATTTTTTCAGTTTTTCTTGCGCGGCTTTTTCGCGTTTCTGTTTTGCCTTTTCTTCTTTGTCCAGGCGTTCTTTTTCAGCGTCAATGACGGATTGAACGTCATCGCCGGAAATAGTTTTTTTGAATGCGCGGAATTCTTTAGGCGGGGTTGCGTCAAAGAATGTGAAAATGTGTTCAGCATCCCTTATC
>ERZ761601.36-NODE-36-length-44064-cov-2000.113954_pt1 | contig 44064 bp, 66 predicted proteins | sample MGYA00433092_ERZ761601 | MGnify/ENA primary metagenome ERZ761601 (study PRJEB28899, sample SAMN03785571) | bioreactor sludge metagenome | biome: EBPR Sludge; feature: EBPR Bioreactor; material: 0.22µm filtered reactor supernatant | place: Saint Lucia: Queensland...
TAAAATAGCTCAAGCTGCTCAGAATGAAATTCAAACAGTTCGACAGTTGCTATCAGAAGCTGGAAGTGCTGAGAAGGGATACAACCTCTCAAACTTACCAGAGGATGACATTAAAGCGTTCCTTGAAATTCACCAACCTGGAATCAAACAATCAAACGGTCAATTGTCTTATGTTAATTCATGGAGAAACGCAGAGAAACAGAAGAAAGAAATCGGCTCTCAGTTAGGAAAAGTTACTCAAGCCCTAGCCTCTGATTCTACAAGTCCACTAAATAACATTAGCTTAGATGAGATAGAAAATATCGCTAGGAGCCTCGCTGTACAGAATAAAACTTCATTCAGGGCGTCTAACCAACTTGAAGTAGATAAGGCAATAGCAAAAGAAATAGCAATACTACGCTCTCAATTGAAAGGAAAGAAACCTAACTTCGAGACAATAGACGGTCTTAGAATCGCTGGTAATGAACGCTCTTATGATATAAGTGATGCAGGTAACGCTAAAGACGTAGCTAGTAGATTCCTAGCTGATGCAGTACGACAGAAGACAGATGATGTTCTTAATACATTAATCCAAAACGCAGAGAAGTCTGGTTTGGTTGATGAAGTAAATGCTATCAAACACTTCCAGGAACTCAATAAAGCATACGGTAGTCTAACTGGTGCTCAGGACGTTATTAAAGGACTTGAGAAGGTCCCTAAAACACAGCAGAATCGTCTCACGACACTCTTAGGAGCTACACTCGCTACAGGTGGGGGTTATAACCCTATTGCCTTTGTAGCTGGTTCATTCGCCACAGATAAAATGGTACAAGCGTTCAAGAAGGCACAAGCCTTAGGAATGACACCAAATCAAATATCTAAGATGACCAAGGTTCCACTACAGAAAACTAATGACATAATCAATCAGTTGAAAACTAAGAAGTTACCAGCTGGAAGTAAGTTGAAGACGTTACCAGACCCACGTTCATTACGAGACATACTATTAAACACACCACGATGAAACTAACTCTCAAACACCCACTCAAGGATATATACATCAATCAAGGATTCGGACAGAACGCTACTGACTTGTACGCGAAACTAGGATTGAAAGGACACTCAGGTATAGATTATAGAGCTCCAGATGGTACACCGTGTTACTCAGCTCACGATGGTCGTGTAACTTATGCAGGATACGATGGTGCTGGAGGACTTACAATTGTTATTCGAACTGAACAAGAATTCGAAGGAATTGACGGTAAACCTTCTTTCTGGAAGACTATTTATTGTCACCTAAAGAAAGGTACATTAAAGGTCACAGGAGGTCAACAAGTTAAGGTTGGTCAACATATTGCAGACTGTGACAACACAGGTGCTTCTACTGGCTCACACTTACACTTTGGACTCAAGCCTATTTACAAAGGTGAAGAAGATTGGCAGTGGGATAACGCAGAGCAGAATAATGGCTATCGCGGTGCTGTTGACCCTATACCATACTTTGATGTACAATACAAAGTGTTCAATTCAGTTATTAAACAAGGTCAAAGAGGTCAGGATGTGGTAACACTCCAGGCATTTCTGGTACGAAAAGGTTTCCTTGTTATGCCACCAAATACGTCATTTGGATACTACGGTCAATTAACTGCCGACGCAGTAAAGGCATACCAGATTTCTAAACACATACCACATAATAATGGTGTACAAGTTGGACCTCTTACATTACGAGCATTAAACGAAGATTACGATATATGATTACACTTATGTTAAACGGACTCATTGCTATTATAAAAGAGCTAGGTATACCTAAACGGTTCATTCCTTTAGTTGTATTATTTCTAGGTATTGGATTATCCTTACTCATTAATGACTTATCTAAACAATCAGTTATTGAAGGTATAGGATACGCTCTCAGTGCTATGGGACTATGGACTGGCACAATGACTACGTTCAAGATTAAACCAGAAGACCTAGAGAAATAAGAAAAAACCCCACGTTGCATGGGGTTTAATTATTATTGTTGTTATTTAACCGTCAGTTCAGGCGACTGACAAGAGATACAACTTCTCTTCTTCTATGAACTCTTCATAGGTCTTGGGGTCGTCTTCCTTGGCGCACCCAATGTGAAAGAACTGAAGCGTTCCTCGCTTCCGAGTGCTTGAGAAGTCCGTTTCATGTTCCGTGTGAATTTCCTTGTTGCACACGTAGCATCGCTCCGACATCTCTTGCTCCTTTTGCGTTGTCGTAACAGTGTTTGTGGAAGTAAATCGCCACATTATTAGTGTAGCGTACCACCACATTCCTCGTCAACGTGTTCACTGGTTGACCGCAGCAACCGCATGGGCGGTAGTCGTTCTTGTTCAGTGCCATGTTCATCTCCATCTATCGCATTGATGATTTTGATGTAGGCTTCGAGGCATTCTGCGTGCCAGTGGTTACGTTGGTATAGAACCGAGTCCGTAGCCTCTTTATCGCAGAACTGGCATTTCATTTCTTTTATGCCTCTCGTAGCACATCACATGGAAATCACGCCGTACACCGTCGAGTTTGATTCGAACGATGTCACCGAGGGTGTCAAGTGCGCCATAACAGCACGCACACGTTACCCATCTGGTTGCTTGGTACTTCGGTTTTGTCATGTCAATCTTAGCCATGTCAGTTCCCGTCGTCTTGGTAAGGGACACGAGTCCTACGCACTGCAACTAGCTTGTACGCAGGGTCAATCCACACCTTGTTGAGAATATCCGCGACTTCATCAGGTGTGGCGTTTCCGAACAACTTGTGATACGCAACATGCAAGTCCTTGCGAACGAGTGAAATGTTGCTGTTGCTGTTACTTCCACCTTTGGAACGTGGCAAGCGATGGTGCTTGTCGATGTTCATACATACACCTCATGTTGAGTGTAGCGGTTGCCCCGACCACGAGCCGCGAATACCAACCACTTTCTGCGGAAGCACGGATTTCGTGGGCGTTCCCAGCTCCTTGAGTTTGCGTTCGATTGAGCGCAAATCATCAAGACAATTAACGTGATAGTAATGCCAGTTCCTGCCGTACTCATTTTGTACCTCCAGTGCCTCGTGAGAGTCCTCTTGGTCGTCTATCTTACCGCCACAGCACGCACATTGCCAAAGCATGAAACCTCCTTTGAAAGAACAATCCTGTAGTTTACAGGTACAGTCCCGCCTTATAGACGGGCTAGTACTTATAAGCTATGCACCTGTTACACCTGATACTTCTGGTTGTGTAGAACCTGAATCATTTAGAACAAGTCCTTTAATTGCCCACATAGCACTTGTTTCAAGCTCTGTAATTGCTATAGAACGTTGTCTTGATGGGGGTAAGGTCCTTAAAAACTCATGAAGTGCTGTATAAGCGTTTCTTGTGTCTTGAATAACAGGAAGCATTGCGTCTGATGGTTTGAAATATCCGAAAGGGTTTGATTCTGTTGCTATTGGTGACATATATTTTTGTTTAATTAAACTGTCAAAAAGACAGTGTAGAGGGTAGAAGTGATTTGCCGAGTTAGAAGGTTTGCACTTCCTACCTACAATGTGGGCGAACCACCGACCTTAACTGGCATTAGCTGCCTGTGCGTCCATATTCACAACTACTCGTATAGTCACACTTCATTCCGTAGATACAATTTCTACAGAGATTTTTTGTTTAACGTGAGTGAACTCTTAAACTCATTACTGTTTTTGCGTCTCCTATTCCGCCATACCCTCTGTACTATCTTCTTGAAAGAACAATGCTTGCGGACTCTAGGAGAATCGAACTCCTGACACCATATGGACAGTATGGGGTTTTACCACTAAACTAAAAATCCTTAAATCCCTACGAAAGCTGATAAACAAGCCTTTTAACCGTAGGGTGTACAATTCGACATAAGGTGGTTGTGCGCCACATGTCTCTCATAGTGAAGTGTACAACTTACCTATGAAACTAGCCTCGTTAGACGGATTATCTCGCTAACCACGCTGTTGTGGCGGAGGTCTGAATCGAACAGACACCTTCAGGTTATGAGCCTGGCGAGCTACCTTTGCTCTACTCCGCCATACCCACACGCTGCGAATTGCATGGCATGGGCGATTCTTAGTAACACAGTGTCCCAGGTCTAAACTCCTTTAAAAGAACACTGTGAGTAAGAGTGTAGACATTTCAGCCTACGTCACCATGACAGAGCTTACTACTCAGATACATGGTCTAGCCTTATACAACTAGTTTAGATAGTGGTATTAGCTAATGTGGATTCACGTAGACTCGAACTACGATTATTTGTGCTTCAAACAAATGTGTTAGCCATTACACTATAAATCCTGGATTCTCCGATAATTAAGCCTCGGAGCACAGCTATCTAATTCTATCAGTTTCTAATTAATTTGTCAATCTACCCCAGTTATCGTAAGTATTCACGTAACCTTCTGCGTTCCAGATAGAGTCAACTTCGTACTGTTGAATCTCTCTGAAATACTCAGCCTCATCTAATCTAACTTGAACCTCTCCATAAGCAAACACTCCAACAACTACGATAATCAACCAAGCTATTAATTTATTTATTGTCATGTGTAGAGTATATACTAATGTTTTTAAAAAGTCAATAGTTAGTTATCCACATTTAGTATGGAAACCTGTTGAGGTAATCTATCGCTGTCTTCAACAACATAATATTATCTTTAAAATGACCTAAACCGAAGTTACAGTTTTGACACAAAAGACCTCTTACCTGCGAACTTTTATGACAGTGGTCTACTCTAAGACTATCTACACCACCTTTTTTATTACTTACAATAGTTTCTTTTTGCTTACATATAGCACATACACCACCTTGTTCTTTTAACATTGAATCGTATTGCTCTACAGACAAACCGTACTTATTTTTCAACATCGTTTTACGTGCTTGAGCGCTGTATTTTTTTGGGTTTTCTGTGTACCTAGCTTTTTTTCTCATAGCTATTTTTTCTTTTTTAATTACACCATATTCTTTGTTTCTCTTTAAGCATAATTCCCTATTTTTTCTATTCCATAGTAACGCTTTTTCCCTACCACATAATAAACATCTATATTTATACCGTGGAGAATTTGGATGTTTTTCACAGACCTTAGGCATTCATTTTATCTTTTTGTATTTTGTGTAAATACGCACTAGCATTAAATATCAGAGCACAAATACTTTCTTCTATGGTTTCTTCTGTTGGAAGTCCTCTGTGAGATTTCCACCATGAGAAGAAGTGTCGCCATGCACTTTTCATGCAAACATCTTCATGTTTATCTCCAAAAAGTTTTTGCCAGTTGTCTGAGTCACGTATATTTCCATCTGCCTGAAATCTATGTTTGTGCATATATTTTGCATATGCCTCTAGCGCAAGAGGGCTTATAAAGCCTTCAAAATCCAACTTACCATCATCAGTGTTTCTTGTTCCGCCACCTTCAAATGTTCTCATGTTTGACATATTGTTTTTGGTAGTATTACCCTGCTAATTTATTAAGTTCTTCGTTGTCGTACTTTGGTTTAAGTGTGGTGTTGTAACAAGTATAATGAGCCATACCTAAGTAAAATGCAACATTTGCCTTGTCATTACCACAATATACACATCTGTTTATTGGTGAAAATGAGTTTCCTCTCATCCAACACGATACTATTCCCATACATGTATTTATTTAATTAACTCTTGATAAGTTTTTTCTTCATTATTTCTTTAAATAAAGCATTTTGTCTTCCCCTCTTAATCATGTTGGTCGTTATGGTGTTCAACCATTCTGACTGCACATCAATCTTTACATCTGTAATTAGACTAATGTTCATTATTTTAAGTCTTCTAATTTTAAAATCGAAACCAGCACCTTCCATGTAACCCATGCCAGTATATTTTGACTCCCAATCATGTGATATTTTAAGTATCCTTTTTAAGAGTTTTTTTGTATTTTGCCAAAGATAAGTCATAAGAAAGTTTTGTCAGCATTAATAAATTTTGAAACCAATTATGTATAGGTTTATACATGTTATTTTATTAAGTCATCAATTTCTACCTCGTATTCAAACCCTTCTTTGTAAACCACCAACGCACCAAGGAAGTACTTGACATCTTTAGGGTAATCCGTTACAGACTCTGCTACCTCGAATGGTGTCTTAGCGTAACGATTACTCTTGTACTTGTTAAATGTATCCTGGTTCTTATCTCTTACCTCTTCGTCAGTTAACTTGTCAGACCGTACAATGATTGAGCCTGTTACGTTAGATAGGTCCATTCTTGTTCCATTCTGAGTGAAAGCACCATTCTCTTCAATAGCGATACGATACGCAGCACATTGAGCGAAGTACTCTCGTCCATATATTCCTGAGGAGGTTTTAAAGTCTCCTAGATACCTTTTACCTTCTATTTCACACACAAAGTCAAATGTTCCTGCGTAAAAGTACTTTCGAGAGAATACTGAAAGCTCCGAAGCAATAAACTTAACGTTATTATTAACAGCCCACTCTCTAAATCGAATACAGATATGAGCTGTATCTTGGTCAAGTTTAGGTTCCTCTTTACCTTCTATTTTACTTTTAATGTACCGTTCTACCCAGTCATGTGCGTCCTTTCCTATATCCTTAGCTGAATCAGAGCGTCTCTTGTGAGCGTATGTCTTATCTTTGAGGATAGTTTCAATCTCTTCTCTATTATTTCCAATTGAGTCCTTATAAGCCTCTGTAGCAGCCCAGTCTATAAGATTAGGCTTCGCTATAGCCCCTAGGATAGTTGTAACCCCTGTCATTCCTACCCCATTCAATTGATACCGACTCTTTCCTTTACCTTCTGGGTCAAATACGAACTCATCGAACTTGTCTCCATTAGGTATTTTATATATTACTTTTTGGTGCATACATATTATTATAATCAACTTCAAACATGTGTAATGTATCTTTGTCTTTGTTATACTCTACATTTTCTCTAGTTTCACTAAGAAGATACTCGTGTCCATTAGCATCTATACCATAAAGTCTTCTTACGTGCATGGCATAAGACCCTCCAAGAGAGCCTTCAAAATCATAGTGATTAAATTCTAAATATTGAGATATAAAAGTCCTAACTATGTCTATTTTGATTTTATTATCTAGCATGTTTTTTGGTGCATGTTGTTGTTTTATAAGCCCCACAATCTTTACACTGCCATTGTTGTTTAAGTCCTGTACGAGTCATTCTTAACTTACTCTTTACTAGGTTATGTAAACCACAATTGTTACATCCTTCACTTACACCAGGGTGAGTGTCCATCCATCCTAACATCTTGTCATATACCTTTTCAAGTAAAACCACATCTTGAGCGTTGTACTTTTTCATACTAGCCCAAGCTTTCTTATCTCCTGCGAGGCATTTAAACCACAAGTCTATTCCTTCGTGCTTAAACTTCCTCCCTACTCCTAAGTACTCACCTAAGTCATCTAGTCTATTACTATCGAATTTAAAGTGTTTACGTGCTACCTTTAGAGTGTCTATTACCTTGAATGGTGAGTATGGCTTGATGCCATTCTTAATTAGTTTTGCATTTGTCTTCTTTATATCAAACTTAGCCCCATTGTGTGCGACCACTATGTCTGCTTCATCTAGTACTTTCCATAGGTCTTTGATTATCTGAGAGTCGTCTATTTTAGTACCATAGTCAGCGAGACATTTAGTATGAACTTTACCACCCTTAAACTTATATGAGAACGACATGATTACCCAATCTCTTTCTTTACGAATCATGTTCTGCTCCCACGTTCCCCATGTCCAACCTAAAATTGGGCTCGTTTCTATATCGAAGAACAGTATCTTTTGTTTTGTCATTACGTTTTTGTTTAAAAAATAATAAGAGTTTCCTCTTAATTATTTTTCTGTTAGGTTTTGTCTGATTTTGTCCTAACTCTAACGATATGTTTCAGTTCGTCTAAAATCTTGGCTTTCCAGTCTCATAGGAACAAGTCCAATGAGAACCGTATCCGTTTGCTAAAGCCCACGCTGTCATTTTAGTTTGGTCGTAGTAACTCTCTCTATCTAAATCCATACCTGAGAGTTTCTCGAACCATAACCATGTACGATTCCAGTATTGATATACTCCTCTTGCATTACCACCATCTCCTACGAGACGTGTTCCATAGGAACTTTCACATGTAGCAAGGTTTGTGAGCCATCGTTCTGGAATATCGTATTCCTCAGCGAACTTATTAATTGATTCCGTTAATGTAAGTTCCACTGGTAAAGGCGGTACTTCATGGTCAGCTATAACTATAGTGACACTCATTAACAGAATAATTATTGCTGTTAAGTATCTTATAAATAAGTTTTAGAGATGTCAGAAATTCTCACTAGAACATTAACTGGCTGTATAGGAAACGCATTACGTTCCCTGCACAACCAGCTATTACCTACCGACAGATAGGTATGCTAGGTTGCTGTGACAGGAGAAAGAACTAACTTATTATATTCTATCTTATCCAGGAAGATTTGTCAAGGTTTTTTCTGCTAAATCTTCAACTTCATCTACGTACTTTTCAAACCCCTTAGGGAATGAAACAAGGTCTTTTGGCTTCAACTTAGTTCGCATAGCGATGTTAAGGAAGTTTGTCTTAGACCCTGCTTGGAACTCTTGATAATCTTCATCAAGTAAGAGCACTTCATTTTCCAAATATTTAATCCGTGAACGTAACTCTGATATTTCTGCCATAAGTTCTTTAATACTGTTAGTCTGAACCTCCATAGCCTTTAGAACATGCGACATGTTTGAATGGTAACTCTCGTGTAAAGCAGTCTGGTATTCTTCTACAAAGTCAATTCGTGCTGCGAACTGTTCTCGTAAAACTTCCTCTGGTAACAACCAATTCCAAAATTTCATAATTCTATTTCTGTGTTATATTTAATAATTAACGCTCGAATATCTTGTTCTGGGATGTCGTATACTCGTTTCATGTTACCTGTCTCTATACATTTCTCCATGACGTAGTATTCGTATGTCCTAGGTCCGTCTGTTTTTAACTCAAATACTCTATCTCGAAAATCTTTCTGTGTGAGGAGTTCTGCATTTGTAACGAGTCGGTCTATTTCTTCTTTATCATCTGACTCCTTCGCTATTGGAAGCAAGTAGTGTAGATTCTTGACGGGTACATTTGCTATCTTCTCTACTGAGTACCCAAACTTCTCACAGAAAACTTCGTATATTTGTATTAACCGATTTGATTCTCCATTTGAGAGGGAAATCTCAGGTTGACGAACATACTCTTCCCATGTATCAATTCCACCTGTCGTCAGTTTAAAGTTGTCACCTTCCTTTAAGTATTTAAGAACTGCACCCATTTGTACGAAGTTAATCTTCGCGTGATGCACCATCTTCAATAATAGTTGGTGAGCCTCTAAAGGACTAGAAATCTGGTTGTTGGAAGTCTGTGTAAGCATGGTCTACGGCTTTAGCGAAGTTACCTTTAAATACTTCTTTTTCTAGCTTACTTAATCGTTCTTCAATTCGTGGGTCAATAGGTTGTTCCACTGTGAAGTTTAGGTATGTTCCTTTTTCAGTTTTCTTCTCAGTTACAACAATGTCTACTTGCTGACCTTCATACCACTGTTCAGTTCCTTGTGTCTTAAATGTATTCAACCACTTATCTCCATACTCCTTGGTCTGAATACCAACCGTAGGAACTGACCTACCTTGAATTTCTTTTTCTGTCCGTGATACTCGTGTTAATGTTACTTTCATGTTTTAAAATCTGTCGTTATTTCTTTAATTAATTTACCTGTCGCGTTGTTTATCTCATACGTTCCGTTTCTCATGGGTCCTTTGTTCTTTTGTACATCTACTTCCATTTCACTTTCAGATGGACGACTTAGAACTAGAACTACTTGTGAGTCTTGCTCAATAGAGGATGAACCCTTTGCATCGTGTAATGTTGGTTTCCTCTTCAAAGCTGACCCTGATTCCAAACGTTTGATGTGTGACACAACTATCATCAACATCTTATTATCCTCTCCAAACCGTTTCAGACTTTGTAATGTGTTAGCAATTTCCTCAGCTCTGTTACCTTGGACGTTTCTAACAAGATAGTCTAAGTGGTCTACAATAACAACTTGAATATCAAACAACATCTTAGCTTTCTTTAATGTGTCCAATATTTCAGTTTTCTTTGGAGTTGATAGGTACACAGGTGTATTAGAACACTTGTCTACAATATCATCCCACTCATCGTTATCTGCATACACAAAGTCATCTTGGGACTTATTAAATTTAATCTGTAGGAATCTTTTTCCTACAAACTCAATTCCGCCCTCGAATGGCATAACCAGGGTAGGAATACCATTTGAACTCATCTCATCTGCTATATTCAACACGTAGGATGTTTTACCTATGTTCGTGTCGGCAAGCACTGTGACGAGCCAGTCCTTCTCCATCTTAACTCCTGGTATGAATTTACTCATCAATGTGTTAGGAGTCTTCGTCCTTAACTGCTCGATGATGTCTACAATCCCAGTGAATTGATACTTGTAGAAAGGTGTAGCCTCCTTGATTATCTCCCTGAACTTTTCTATGCTATTCTTTTTAAAGAACTCACTTAAATCTTTATCTTCGAAGTTTACCTCGAAACATTTATCTATCCCAATTCTCTCTGCGAACTTTTTTGAACCTTTCTTACCTGCGTCATCGTTATCGAATGCTGTATAAATCTTTGGAATGGTCGAGAGTAATTCAATCCAAGTTCCTATCGCATCTGCTCCACCTGAACTTACTACATTTCTAACCCCAGCTTGATGAGCTGCCATCGCATCGAACTCACCTTCTGTAATTAGAATACCCCCCATGTTCCTTCCTACATCTATACCTCCTTCGTTAAAGACCCAAGGCATACCTCCTTTCTCACTACCGTACCTTGTATCTCCTTCAATGAACCTGTACTTAATCGCTACCACTACTCCTCGTTTGTAGTGTGGAATAGAGATAGCGTTTTTCTCTTTATTGTACCCTAATCCGAAATGAGTGATAGTGTTTTTAGATAGACCCCTGCTCTCTAAATAGGACAATCCAACCTCACTTTCCATCAAATCTGATGCCATTTTTTCAGCTTTTTCAGTAAAATCGGCTTTTTTACTCAAACTGTCGCTGATACTTGTTATCTCCATGCTCTGTGGCTTCGTATAAGGCTCGTAGACGAACGTAAATCAAAAAGATGATGTAACATACGTCTACCCATTTTCGACCTCGTTAAAACGCAATTTTAAGCCTCGTAATGTATCTATAACGTACTCTTTTACCTCGTTTTCGTCCTCAAATGCTATACCTAGGTAATTCTTCGCAAACGCTATGTATGCGTTGATGTTCATAGGCATCCAGTTAAGGGGATAACACTTGTCTTGGAGCTTTCTCTTTTCAAATTCCGAGTTATTGTCTGCACCTTGCCAGTTCATAAATATGAGGACAAGGAGTGCTACTTGCCACTCTGAGAACTGGTCAAGTACTGGCTTCAATACTTTACCCAACATTGGATACTTGAGTATTGGCTTGAAACCGTACCGTTGTTCAAAGAGCATTGAGTAGAACGTGCAGACTCTAACTATAGCTGTTTTTCCGTTTACTGGTAACATACTATGTCATTGTTAATGACCTTATAAGTATATACGATTTATTCTTCTTTGTCAACATATATTGATTCTAAGCGTTCAATAATATTTCTATCTGAGATGTAGTTTACTTCATCTGGGAAGACGTTAGCCATAAGCTCTGAGAATGATAAATCACTCCGTTCCCACACCTCTCGTAATCGTTCAATAAATTCGTGTTTGTTCATAACCTGTATTTGCTTTTTTTTCTTATATGTAATCCTGTTTTAACTAGTAAATCGTAATTAGTTTTCCTGTATGTTCTAAACTTTGTTTTTTTAATGTCTTCAAGAAACCTTTGGTATTTTTTATACATTTCCTCTTCTGTAGGTTGACGTATCTTTATGTACAATGTTACAAAAGCATCATACGACATACTTGGTCCTTTATAGCACGGCTCAGTCCTCTTCTTGTTTTTGCTTCCTATCGTACGCATGTATGAATTGTAAGTATTTATGCCATAACTCTATCATTCTGTCGTCTGATAAGTAGAACGGGTCAGCCATCTGTGCATTTTCATCTTGAGCTATATTCTCGTATGTCCGCATCCATGAAAGAAAGTTAAATAACACCTGACCTAAACGTAACTCTTTTGGAATTGTTATGTTAAATGTTTTCATATTAGAATTCTTTACCATCACCTACATCTATAACGTTTATTCCTTTCTCTTGGATTGTCCGAATGACAGATGGTCTATCATCGAACCATGCTACTATATTTAACTCGGAAAGGTAGTTGTCAACAATCTCTGCTTTCACTTCGGTATCAGGTCGTGTGTCGTTGCTATTTCTCATAATGAGTAGTTCGTATGGTGTCCTGTTCTTTGGGTCTAGGTTCCAGATTCCATGTCCTGGGCGTTCAACGAGACAGATTCCATTTGATACTAACCATTCTGTTGTAATTCTTCGGTAGTCCTCTGGTCTAGCGGATACTAAGATTATCTTAGCACTGTGTTCAAGAGCGTACCCTCTAACCTGCTTCAACACATCATTTCTTAAAGTGTCAGTTGGGATAGCTTCGAAAAACTCTTTCCATTTCTTTTCACCTTGGACTAGATGTCTACGCTTTTCAATGTTTGCTAATGTTCCATCAAGGTCGCACACTACTACATTCTCATCTTTCATATAATCAAGATATTGTAGTGCCATCTTTTTAATTACATGATACCCTACCTTCTCACCTCGTCCCCAGTCTCGCCCTATACACGTTTCAACATCTACATCAGTTAGGTCTTTTATTTCAAATGTAGCATCACATTTTTTTGCTAGTTCTTTCCAACTTTCTAAGGTTCTAGGATTAAGATTTGTGTCGTCTATAATAACATTCAGTCCAGCATGTAGTAGTGTTACGGCAATTGATTTCTGGACTTCTTGTGTTATACCTTCGTTCTTTCCTGTAAATTTATTAAAGTGCAACATCTCTCGTAGGAGGTCTTTGTTTAATCTAACAGTCCCCCCTGATTCTTTCATTATCTTTTCTGCAAGAGTACTCTTACCGCATCCTGGTAATCCTCGCATCAATATTAATTTCATAAATTTGCAACACTTATATCACCTGTTAATAATTCTATAAATATACTTTTTGATTTTTTATTACATAGGTTTTCGAACGCCTTGAAGTCAAATGGTTTGTTTGACTTACCCATATCCTTTGCTATCTCCCAACATTCCTCTGTAATGAGGTCGTGATAGCACATACCCATCATACGTGGAATATGCTTCATGTCAAGTCGTCCTTCCATACTTTCTAGTTTGTGGAAGTTCTTTTGGACACGGGCAAGGTTCATAAATTTGTTAACATAGTACATTTCCTGGTAGGTGTCAGAACTTTTATTGTTCCCACCAAAAGTGATACCATTATCCTCCTTGAATTCTTGTGTAACGAACTTACCGTACTGCTTTACTCCGAACTTGTTAACGTAGGCGAGATTCTTAACCACAACACCTTCCCCTTTCACTCCTAGCACAGATTTACCTGCGTGTTCTTTAACTTGGTCTAGTGTAGGATTCTCCACTATTGCAAATAGCTCAACCGTCTTAATTCCATATTCTTTAGCCATCTCGTTTACCATTTCTATACTAAGCATTTCACCTTCTTCGTTTACCTCAATGTCAAATAAGTAGAAGTGCTTATATGATGTCTCATTGTAACCAATTGTGTGTCTCACCAACCATTCACCGTACATTCTCCAGTTTGGGTTGTCACGAAAGAATCTCTTAATGCCTTCATGTTGGTTTACATAAGTTACGAATCCATTGAAATCATCTCCTGCTGCTGTGAGGTCGCGTGTCCGAGAACCACAGTGTATACCATCATCATCCAACCAAATTGAAGCATTCGCCCCGTCCACCTTCTCTTGAAGGTAGCACTTACCTTCTAGGAGTCCATCACATTCTTCTTTATGTAGAGCGTGTATTTTATTATATTGTTTGAATTTCATATTTCTCTTCTTAATCTGTCGTAAATATCTACGAGAATATCATAGTAAGAATCGGACTCATCTTTTAATAAAGCGAGTTCTTCTTTAAGCTCATTTATCTCACTCCTTAATTTTTCGTTTTCGTTCTGTAATTCTATAAAATCTTGATGTTCTTCCATATTTATTGTTTAAGTTTGCAATAAGGCTCATAGTACGACCATACTGTACCCGCAGGTGTATTTAAGAAATCTTTTCGGTTTAATATTTTCATACCTTTTCACAAATTAGCTTATAAATGAAATCACAGAGCTCATCATTGTCAAGATTGTCTTCGAGAGAGAGGGAGAGGTTGTATAAAGAAAGAATTTTTATGATGCAGAATGAGGAATTATACTCACTTAATTGCATTACCTCAGCGATACGTTTTTCATCAGATAGCTCTTGTACTGCCCTAAGTAAATGCGAAAGTTCGAGTGGGGTACCGAGGACTTCTTTAACGTCTTGCGGAAAAAACTCTTTTTTACCCCTTAAGGAAAGCTCAAATGACGGGGTTTCACCGTGATAGTTTGCTGATATTACATCATAATCACCGTCTACGTTATGTTTCATAATAACTTTACACCCAAATTTTAGCTCCATTGTCTCAGGGCACACTTCCCGTATCTTATTTATTATTACTTGTTTTTTAGTTGTCATGGTTGTTTATTAAGCTACCCCACTGCTCTGCCATTGCTTTTGCTATTCCTGGAAATGTTTTTGCCCTGTTTATTTGCCTATCCTTTCCTCCTTTATTAAACCAATTTCCTGCCACTTTTGTGCTTTCAGACTTTTCGACAATATTTGTCGGAGTTATTTTCGGAAGTCCTTTTAGCCACAAGCATGTTTTCTTGCTGAACGGATGCCCGTGTTCGTAAGGCTGTATGGTTTGAGTGTACGGAGGAAGCATAAACACTGTAGACGGCACGGGATTTTCAACAGCTATACGAGGAATAGGAGCATTAAGGAGTGCTAGAAAGAAGTCTCTGGCAACTATTCCTTTCTTTACTCTCTCTTCATTGAGAACTCCTTTTGGGTAAAGATGCACCGCACCTGCGTTTGAAAGATAGGTACAGGGAGGATGTGCTATCATCATGTCCCAATCTTCATTCAAGTGCTCAAGCACATCGCCCTGTATATGCCATTCAGGATGTCCGCCACTGCAAGGCAGTATGTCGCAACTGTATGCCTCGTGTCCTAGTTCGCGGAATGCTTTGCACACCGCTTGACTCTCTTCACACGCAATAAGTATCTTCATACTATTTTATTGCCTCTTGTAAGAGGGTTTTGATGTCATAAAGACCATTAGAATAAGCACGAAGATAATCTGCGTCATCATATCCACCGTGTAATTCTGATTGCTTTCTGTTGTCTAATTTATCCACCATCTCAATAATAGTGTTGATGAGTTCGGTGTTTTTCTTTTCGAAGAAGGATTTGAATTTGATTTCTCGCATATTTACCTTGTTAATTTATAAACCATCACACTCGGCAACCATAAAGGGATATATCCTACACAGAGGAGTGTGAGAGCTGTGAGGAGGTTTAAGAGAGCTTCTTGCATGTTATTTGATTAAGTCATTAAGCCAACTCACTGCTGCATCCCATCCTTCTGTAAGGTTTATTTCGTGGAATTTGAGAGCCTCATATTGCCATCTATCTCTGGTCTTTGCACTTGACCAAAACTGACAACATTCAGAGAAACCAAAGGTACTGAAATGTTTATAGCCACAATTCACACACTGGTATCCCATCCACCCACACGCTTTACCTAAGCTCTGCCAGAAGAGTGGGTCACATACATATTCACACTTAAAACAGTGTCCCTGGTACTTCTCCAATGGAATATACGCATTAAATCCTCCTTCTTGTGCTTTTTTGATTATTTCTTGCATATTGGTGGGGGCTAGTAAAAACGCATTATCAATAGTTTTAGGTTGACGCTTTGCGTCTGTCCAAAGGTGTCTTCCGTAGTATGTTCCCCAGGCAGAACACGATAGTCGTGAAATGTCTCTATATACTTGTTTTTTGTCTGTTCCACATCGGAAGCAATAGGATTCCTCTTTCATATCATTATTACTTATTTGTCTTGGTTGGAACTATATCTTTCTCAGTTATCTCATTTGTGTGCATGTAGCGATTGATTGCGCTTGCGTAGTTACACCCTGTATTAACTACAATTATTTCTATATCTCTGAGCACTTTTCTTCTCTCCTCCTCCACCGCCATGTCTATGATTTGGTCTATGAATAGTTTGATTTCTATGTGATTTGGCGGTTTATTCCCTTTCCATATTTCTGTTTCTCCATTAAGTTCCTTGAACTTCTCATCAAACATTTCTCTAGCTTTCTGTTTTATGTTCATACTTATTTAAACCAATTTATAAGTGTTCTTTTAAAGTATTTCCTATCCCAACTATCCTCAAAATCTGTGTTACAAAACGCAATAAATAAAACAAGAGGAAAAGTTATCAAAGTAAAAGGGAACTTTATAATAGATTTGATTATGTTTAAAATTTTCATATTATCGATTATCTTCTATTGCTTTTTTAAATGCTTCCCAGTCCTTCTTATCAACCGAGATGTAGTAATACCCATTCTTCATTATCTCGTACACCGTCTCTTCAATTTCACCATCTTTAAACACTTCTTTTTTGATTACTTTGTACATAAAATTTATTGCTATAAGACCAGTATATACGCTCTTCTGTAAAAGTCAACCCCCTTTATCCACAGTATTGACAATTATATAAGTTTATGATAAACTTTACATACATGAAAGAAATTAAAAACGATTTCATTATGGTTCGAGCAACGTTGAAGTATAAGACTGAAAAGAAGAAGCAAGCCAAGAAGAAAGGCTACTCCCTATCAGAATACATTAGAATGCTCCTAGACAATGACAAAACAAGCTAAGCAGTACATTAAAGATAACATCCCATACTACGGTAAAATACCGACTAAGGGAAGGTACACTGGGGTTAAAGCTAAATCTTGGAGCATCCTATCTGACTATACTCGATGTCGAGATTTCATACTCTACGGCACGTTCGTAGACTCTGGAGAGAAAGTAAGACACTGGCGAGACGGTGACGCTGGACACTACATATCAATGGCTGGACATGGTGTCTATTCTGGATTCTCAGACAAGAACATCCATCTACAAAGTAAATCAGGTAACGGTTGGGGTGGTCAAGATGTTGGTTACGCTTTCGGTAAAGAATTAGAACGCCGCTATGGTAAGAAGTTCTTACTAGAATTAAAGAAAGATGTCCAAGTGTACGCTAAAGACGATGACTGGTTCCATATAGAAAAAATAAAAGAAATATATAGCAAGTTCCAACAATTAAAAAAGAAATATCCTAATTATGAATATCCTAAATATGTTTAAAAAACCAAAAACACTACAAGAACGATACCTTGCGTTTATGAAAATTGTACAAGATGCTAGTAAGAAATACGGCATTGACCTTGTACCTGGACTCAATATAAAAGACCTCTTCGCAGAGACTACCCCTACCCCAGAAGCTCCTACTCCTGTACAGGAAGTTCCAGAAACTCCTAAAGGTAAGAAGGGTGGTAAGAAATCTGAAAAATAGTCCAATTTTGACGGTGCGTATATAGTAAATCTCAAAATGAAAAAAGATAACAACACAAAAATTAAAGTTGTCAAGAACACAAAAACTAAAAAAGTCAACTACACAATTGATGACTTGAAGGATGTTTGGTATCGTGCGGTTTACAATGGCGCACTACTTTGGCAGTACTCAAAAGATAAAAAGATGAGTTTTGAAGACGGTGTACAGGGTATACGCGAGGTACTCGACACAGAAGGGCTCCGCACTATACTGAGCAATGATTTTGTGCTTTTGGGTCTTTTCCATGAGAAACAAAAGCCGAAAAAGTCAAGTAAAAAAGACTAGATAACCATATAAATCAAAGCATTCGACAGAGTGCTTTTTTTGTTGCCTTGTAAGATGTGGGAAAAGTATTGACACGCTACAATGTGGGGTGTAGACTGTATTCATATGAAAGATGATATAAAATTAATTAAAGACAGCACGAAAATGAGTCACAGAAGGGCAAAAATTGACTTGTGGCGCGTGTTTGGTAGTATAGTGCTATATACCATCATTATCGCCATTACATGGGTTTTTGTGGTGGTGTACATGGCGGTGTTATAGTTTGAGTGTGGCTTTTGCACATTATCCCTTTAATTGTCGAGATTAAAGCCTTTCTAAAGATAGTGTGCAAAAAGTCCCATTTAAGGGGCACAAAACATTATGAAAAAAAATGAAGAAGCGATTAAACAATTGCAGGAAATTATCAAGGAGGGTGATGTTGTGTATACTTTATTGCAAAATGTGTCAAGTAATGGCATGTCAAGGCGCATTGTTGTGTTAATACCACAAAAAACAAAAAACGGGCTGATGGTGCGAGATATAACCTATTTAGTCGCTGCGGCTTGTGAATTAAGATATAATAAAGACCGCCACGCATTGGTTGTTGGTGGTTGTGGCATGGATATGGGCTATCATGTTATTTATACACTTGCTAGTGTATTGGGTTATAAAAAAAGTGGCGAAAATAAAGGCAACTGTTACGGTTTGGCACATCAATGGTTATAATATGAAAAAAATACACTTTCAAATAATAGCGGATAGCCGTTCATGTGATGACATAAAAGCGAAAATTGAAAAATTAGATAGTGACTTGCAAAAACTTTTGACGGAAAATAGTATTAAGTTTACTACACATGACTGGTGCGGTTTGTTGGAATGGAAAGACGGGACACGACAATACAGAACAGACTACACAATCGAAAAAACAAAAGACTTTACCTATAAAAAAGTGATGACACTTATCAATAGTGTACAAGCACCATTTTACAAAATAAAATAATATGCAATATTTAGATTATCTAAAAAAGTATCATAGCACGTACAAACATGCTCAAATATTATCAAACGGTACAACATTTTACACTTTGGGGCGTGTGTTTCGCACACTACAAAGCGCAAAGATGTTTATAACTAAAAATACAATATAGTTATGAAAAAGACTGAAATCAGAAAAAAAATGCGTGGTTTATTTAATTGCTCCAGGTTTATAGGAGGTATACACGTTTGTAATGTAGCATGGAAAAACTTCCCCTATATGATAATTGAAAATTATCAAACTTTTGATGATGCTAAGGGCGACAAGTTTACCCCTATATTGTACTTCAAAACACAGTATGACTTAATAGAGCAATTATATAAATCCTTAGATATAAAATAAATATGAAAGCAATCTTAGTAAACGGCACACCATACACACAGCAGCAAGTAAATGCGGTGCTTAGTTTTGGCGAGCAACATCCTGCTTTTAAGTTATTCTTCAAAAGCAACTTTGTAGTAAATCCGCAAAAATACTCACACATGGTACGGGTTACAGATAGCGGAGAAGAAACGTTTTGCGATAGATACACGGTATACATTAAAGACCTGGAGGGGTGGGAAGTATATACAATGAGTGAGCGGCCATTATCTCCTTTAGGGGTTAATATGTACTCACACACGGAGAAACGCGCACCACGCTCTATATCTCTAAACAAGGTACCAAAGGAAGTTTTACAAGCTATCTCACAAAGATTATGCGAATAGAATACAATAAAATACTCGAACTATACCACACTAATGTTCTAGGGTGTAATGTGTGGGGCGAGAGTGTAGCGGAAACCATTGGAAACGCGGTACAATTAATAAATAGTTATCGCTCTAAGTTTGGATTATCCAAAATACTATGCAAATAAAAGATTTAAAGTTTTGCGCCCCTCATGACGTAAATTATAAACTACGATTTATAAACGAACTACGAACCATCACACGTTTGGGTGAACAGCACCCGTCTTTCAAAGATGCACGCCGTCTATTATTAAAACTTAAAGAATATCAATATGAATAAAGAAGAACTAGAACTATTTATCCCCCTCATTGGAGACTTGAATGACGTTAAAACCGCTATCGACGCACTCGAAACGCTCGGACTATCCAAAAAAGAACACGATAAATTACGCACGGCAATTGAAGACATGCTTGAAGACATAGAACAAACAACGTACTGATATGACACTTATATTTACATTACTGGGGTTTGCATACATATTCTGGAAGCTGGTTGTTTGGTTGTTTACGCCTAGATATTAAAAGAAACGCCTCAAAAGGGCGTTTTTTTGCGCCACATTAGAACCCTTCACAGAGAGATATAGAACACTTAACACGCTAAGTATACTTGACAAACAATACTTAACATGCTAAGCTTTAATTTAGGAAATATGAATTTTAGAAGCAAGGACTTAGAGAAAACGGCGGAATACGTGAAAAATAGGATAAAAGGGCTTAACAAGAAGGATAGCGCACTAGAAGCAGGGTATACGCTTAATACAGCGGAAAACGCGCTTATGATAGAGAAGGGGCAGAATTACAAGATACTAGCAGAACGAACTAACGCTATTACTACTATGAATATGCACGCTATAATAGAGCGTATGCGCGTGTATATAGCAGAAAACAAGCCTACAATGGAAATTAAAGCACTTGCTGAGGTGTTCCAGAAGCTAGCACAAGCGCAAAAGATACTCACCCCTGAAATAAGGGTACGCGAGTCTCAAGATAAAGACGGCAATACTAAGCGCACAATATGGGCTACAGGCAACACAATCCCACAAGCGTCAACCCCAACAGAAAATAACCCTGAATAGTCAAGGGTTATTTTATTGTCTATTCCAATGTCGCACAATATTTATTGTCCGACGTTAGAAAGTGTGCGTTAGAATAACCTAGTCAAAAGCGTAGCATGCCCTGTGGCTGCACAGAATCGCGTATAACGAGAGTAAATGCAAAAGATGATACTATATACCAGTGGCAGTATATGCTCTCAATCTGGGTCAATTTTGAGGCTCGCAGACACTACCCCTCTACAACATAGCTTGACAAAAGCGTCAAATGATTGTGAAGTTTGAATTTGATTGAGGGGGTGCCACCTTCCTGATAGGGGTAGGGCGTAAAAAGAGAAAAGGAGTCACTTAATGCAAGTGTAAATATATGAAATTACATTGTACGCCAACTATTTTAACGTATACAGTGTGAACTTATATTTTAAATCGTCAACTTGTGCATCTAGCAGGACTCGAACCTGCAACCGCACGGATATAAGCCGTGTGCTCTGCCGTTGAGTTATAGATGCTTAACTGTCTATCTCTTCCTGTGTGTAGAAAGTCTTAAGGTCAGGTAGTGGGTGTGTTTCATCGGAGCCTATAATGTCGAATATTGGATTATCCCCTTCATAGCCTTTAATTGGGTACATTTCCATTATGGCTTCTGAGAGCTTTTTATATTGTTCCTGTGTGAAGAGGATTTGAGAATATTTATTCGATTGTGGCGCGGACTCTATAAACATTAGGAATCGGAGCTCATATAGCCCTTCTGTGTTAAAAGGTACCATATTAAAATAATTTTTTTAGTAAATTGTTATCTTTTAGAACTTGATATAGTTGCTCTGCGATTGAGTCCAGGAGCGTGTGGTCGAGTTGACTATTTAAAGCGTGGAGGATTTCATGTATAAGTGTTGATTCTTGGATAGTCCTTGAAGCGTCCTTATTAATCATTATAATCCTATCGTTGTAGATTGTCTTTCCCAACTCTTCCATTGTTTGGGAGAAGATGAGCGTGTAATCGTGCCCACCTATCTTTAGATGTCGCGTCAACGACTTCTTCTCCTTTTTCCCTCCTTTTATCTTCGCATTTTTCACAGTGGTCGTCATAAGTTATAGGGGTTTGTTTTTTACACTTAACACATATCATAGGAACAGTATATACCTTTCTTTCTAAAAAGTCAACTAGAGGGATGATTCGTTGTATATCCCAGCAAGATTATTCTCTCGTGGTTCCCATTTAATCCTCAACCCCTTGTAGCGCATCATTTCTCTATACTCTTGAATCATGGGCAATAAATCAGCCCTGGCATTCGTTCTACCTTTCCGAAGCCAACTTATAGTATTTTGAGAATCAACTATTATCTCGTCACCGTTATTAGCAAGACGTATCGCCTCGCAACACGCTCGAAGTTCAGTTTCATTGTTAGTAACATTAGGTATTAAAAGTTCCTGCGAGAGTAGGAATTCACCGTTATAAAAAACGGTCATGCCTCCACCTATTGGAGATGGATTAGATTTAATCATGTAACCATCAACATGGAAGATGTTTCCTGACGCACAAAAATCACCAAAATCAAAAGAATTTTTATTGAATTTAACCTTTATTTTCTTAGGTTTATGGAACTTCGCTCTGTATAGTTCCTTTACTTGTTCATCTGTTAGACTATTCACTAACTCTATCATTTCTAAGTCCATATTATTACGTTGCGGTTAAGATAGAATCTTTCATACTAGCCTGTAAAAAGGCAAGTTGCTAATTCTTAAAAAAGAATCGTACTGTAGTTCTAACATCTCCACTTTCTAGCCATGTTGCCGTTGTTACGGGATTGGTCATTATCGAAAGCACTTGATGTTGTACCCCTGTTTCCGTACAGTATTAGCCTCGGATAACAGTTCGTGGTTGCGTATAAAGACGAGAATGCTGTCTCGTTCATCACCCCCATTGCACACGACACATTATTTGGCATCCATAGGGGAGAGTGTCGAACGTGCATTAGCCTGCTACCCCTACAGTAAAATAAAAACCCTTAGAGCGTGGCTCTATCATTCTTTTCAGTCTGATAGGACTCCACTCTAAAGGTTCTCTTTATTGTTGGAATCATAGCACGCTCACTGGATTTCTCCAATAGATACAAGTATAGCACCTTCTTTTTAAAAAGTCAAGTACTTTTTTAAGGATATTTCAGTAATTTGACAATACAGTTCTCTTATGTTACAATGTATCAATTGACACACGAGCAAGTAGTAACTAAAAAGATGTTGGAGAACTTCCCTTACTTTATATCAAGGGCTAATAAGTTGTGGCGACTTGAGAATCTTTACTACATCGTAACCAAGGACGGCAAGAAGGACCTTTTTAAACTAAACAGAGCACAGAAGCATTTTCTTGAAAATTACATTCTAAGACCAGACCCTTACTATCGGCATATTATTCTAAAGTCTCGTCAGCTTGGGTTCACGACTTTAATTAATCTTTTTATTTTAGATGAAATTATATTTAATCAAAATAAAGAAGGTCTTGTAATCGCCCATACCCAAAAGGATGCAACTGAAATCTTCAACCGTAAGGTAAAGTACGCAATTCGTAACCTATACAGGGATATTCAGGATATTTTGGAAATGGACCAATCTAGGTCTAACCGTGTACAGTTTGTATTCCCTGACGAATCAGTTTCAGCTTTCTCGGTTTCTAATTCAGGACGTTCTGGAACCTTTAACTTCCTCCACATCTCGGAATTTGCTAAACTCTGTAAGGCGTACCCTGAAAAAGCTCGTGAAGTTATCTTGGGTACCTTACCTGCCCTTTCATTCGACTCATTCGCCTTCATTGAAAGTACTGCAGAAGGAATGAACGGTGATTTCTATGAGATGTTCGATAAATCATGGAAACGTAGACACCTTATAACACCGCAGGTTTCTAAGATTGAATTCTATCCTCACTTTTACTCATGGACTTGGGACGACGCAGAAATGAGTAAGATTGAATCACCTATTCCAATTGAAAACATGGAAGAGTGCGAAATCAACTGGGGAGAGTATCAAAAAGATAATGGATTATCTGATATTGAAATTACATATTACTATTACAGATTCCAACAACTAGGAAAAGATATAGACCGTTTACACCAGGAGTATCCAACGAACCACATGGAAGCGTTCATTGGTTCAGGGTCTAATTATTACAACTTACAAAAGATTTACGATTTTGACAGTAGAGCTGACGATAATTACACACGGTATGATTATATTAATGGTGAATTTGTTGAAAATGATAAAGGAGACTTATACGTTTACAAGAAACCAGAAGAAGGACGCAGATATGTCATAGGCGGTGACGTTGCAGAAGGGCTCCAGAGCGGTGACTACTCGACTGCATGTGTGTTGGGTCACGATAAGGAGATTAAAGCTCTCTATCGCGGTCACATCGAGCCAGATGACTACTCTAAAATGATACAAGCTCTCGGAAGGTGGTATAATATCGCTCTCGTTGCAGTTGAATTCAATAAAGACGGAAACTGGGTGAATACTGACATGCGAAACATGGGTTATCCTAACCTATATGTTCGAACTGTTATTGACGATATTACAAAGAACGAAACAAAGATGTACGGATGGGTTACGAATAAGAAAAACAGAGACTTCGCTCTTGGTGAATCTAAAAAGCACTTCAATTCTACGGATATGGTCAACTGTAAACCCCTCCTGGATGAACTTAAAACTTTCATAAGAAATAAACGAGGCAGACCAGAGGCAGCCAATGGTAAACATGATGACGTTGTGATGAGTTGGATTATAGGCTTAGCCATCCTTCAAGGTAAACAAGACATAAAAGAGGAAAAAAAGACACTTAGTTGGCACGATTTGGTATTTCCTAAGAGATTAACTTGACAAAAATGTCAATATAGTGTATCATATAGTAAAATATGGCAGAAAAATCCACACTAGACTTTCTCGTAGCAAAAAAGAGAGAGATGACTGACTCAAAGTACCGAAAAACCTTTGATTTACTAGCAAATGAAATAGAAGCTAACCTTGTTGACACTCACACACAACGTGAAAGAATTGATGAGGCTGCTAAAACGTATGTATATATTCCTACTGTACGTTCAGATGGCTCTACTGACTTTGCAATCTTACCACGTGTAAGTCAGATGAATAACGAAGGTTCACAAGTTCCTCGCTCAGCAGAACCTATTGCTTTCTCTAAGATTCTCGTAGCTGCTTCTGCAATCGCGTCTAACCTTCCAGACGGAACCGCTGTTTCAATCAACCGAATTAAAGCTCGATTCTACTACGAACTTTGGAAACGCTCATGGACTGTTTCTGAGATGAATGGTTTTACGACCCTTGAAACAGCTGTTCAAAATCTACTTACTTACGGATGGTCTGCGTGGCGTGTATTCCCTAAACAGATTATTGTTGACAAAACATATAAAGGTAAAAAAGTTAAAAAGATTATCTTTGACGACGTATATCGAGAACCGTTAGACCCACGTAGAACATGGATTGGATTATCCTACAAGTCTTATAATAATGACAATCGTCCAGAAGTACTTTACGAAATTGACATTACTAAAGAAGCTTATGAGACTCTAAAAAAGACTCATGGTAAACGTAAACGAAAAGACGCTGACACAGGCGATGTTTCTATTGAGGGATTGAAAGAAAATCCAGAGAAGCAAAATACTCACGTTACTATTACATTTTACGAGAACCCTAAAGAGAACCGTTACATTGTAGCCTCTGATTCAATCGTATTTTACGATGGTGAAATGCCAAACGAAGATGTGTACGGCTCAGTAGTTCTTGCTCATTGTTTCTTTAAAGACATGAACGACCCACACGGAGTAGGTTTGTTCGAAATGATGAGAGGTAATGCGTACCTTTACAACTACATCAACTCACTCAATGCTGAACAAGTAGAAAGTGAAATCCATCCTATTCTCTTTGGAATTGGAATGACAGGACAAGGAGACTTAACATACAAACGAAGTCCTAACCACATCAATCAACTCCCAGCAGGTGGAAAGATTGAGAAGATTCTCACTACAGGTAATACCACTCTTGGAATCAACTACGCTAACGCACAGAAAAAGAATCTTGAGGATAATACAGGTGTCAATGACATCGTTTCAGGTTCTAACACAGGTAACACTCTTGGTGGAACAGTAATTCTCAAAGAAGCTGCTCTTAATCGCCTTATTAAGCCTCGCAACTCAATTAAACAGGCTTTGGAAAACGACTCATGTATCCTATTCTCTCTCATTGAACAAGGACAAGCTAATGCACGAGAATTTACTTTCGCAAATCCAGACGAAGCTAAATTATTCGCTGAGCTTAATCCAGAGTTTCAACACTCTCTAGGAGAACTTACATTTAACGAAGAAGGTGTACCTGAATTAAAAGTATTCTCAAGTCAGAAAGTTCCAGTGACATTCGATTTCAACAAAGAAGGTCTTATAGAATCAGACTTCGAAGACCAAGAAGTGGATGAATATGGCGACCCTAAATATTCTGTATCTAAGGAGACTGCATTTAAAACAATCCGTGAAGTTGAAGATAAGGTTGGATATGACCGTGTCCTAATTAAAATCGACACTAACTCGATGCTCGTTCCTTCACAGGAAGTTAAAAAGCAAGCGTCAATGTCAATCTTCCCTGTTATTCAGAACTCAATTCAGATTATTTACGGACTCGCTCGACAAGATGCAGAACAAGCGGTAGCGCAGCTTAAATCCCTCACCCAGTTCCTAGAAATACAGAAAGAAAACATCTACGACTACATTCCTAAAGAACAGTACGACAAAATAATGACAATGCAAATGGCTCCAACACCAGAACAGCAAATGATGCAGATGATGCAAGGACAACAAGGTCCAGTACAGTCAGACGGAACTAATGTAGCTCAACCTCAGAACCCACGTGAAATGTCACAAAGTAGAATGGATAGTTCATTTAACGCTTCAATGGGTAAAATGATGTCAGAAGAATAATATGGAACAATACAGAGAACAAATAAATCAGATATTCACTCAAGAAAATCTCCCTGCGATTTTGGCGGTGTTAAACCACATAAGACCAAAATATCTAGGACTCTGTAAAGATACAGAGTTCAGTACCATCGTAAACGTCGCCAAGTTAGATGGTATTCAAGAATTAGTGGCTGAATTAATACAATATGTCGAAAACCAAAAAAGGATTCACAACTAGCATCGAGAATTGCCAAATTGATGTAAAGTATTCGAAACAGGCAGAAAAGAAAGAGCTTATCAGATTCACAATTAAAGAAGGAAACACGTTTGAAATCAATTCAGACGCTCTTCTAGCTTTAATTACGTCTCAGTTTAAGACAAAGGAATTCGCGTTAGCTTTAGCAGACACAGATGTCGCTAACATCTACATGGTTGAAACAGAAAGATATATTAACGCCACTCTTGATAGAGATTTCAAGAAAGGTGAAAGAATATCCTTCCCATTCAAACACATGTACCCTTATGTGCTTGCTGCCGCTGAAAAGGCGTACCATATAGCAGAACATGATGGAAAGGTAAAAGAGGTGCCACGAGAGGTATTTGAGCAAACACTCAAGAACCTCGGTGAAATTAACAAAGAATTTATTGAAACATTATATAAAAAAGAAATAACTAGCAAATAGCTATGAAAAAAAACACACCTGAACAGGTTGAATTAGAAACGGTAGAAAAAGCTCCAAAATATGACGGTGTAGAGACATACACTACTGTCTTTGACGGAACACGGAGTCAAACGGTTACAAAGAAAATTAACTTGTCTGATGACGAAGCTGAGGCTTTCCTTAAAGGAAATGACCCTAAGCGATATTTTAGAAAAGGTAGAATTTCAGTATCAGTTCCAAAAGCATTTGGAGAACTACTCCCAGATGACCGAGAAGAAGTACAGGTAATGAAAGCTGTACTTAAAGATTTTGACGGACTTCTTATGTTCAAACATAACCGACAGAACCTTTACACAATCCTCGTTCCAAAGGAACTCGCTGACTTCGAATTAAATGATGAAGGAGATTTCCTCGAAGAGTTAGTTCCATACGATATTCGTGTGGTGAACTTCTCTGGTGGTTCTACACCATCAGCTTTTGAACCAGGATACTTTAAAAAAGTATGTGTTGGTGATGGGAAGAATGTGTTAGGAATTGCAGGTCACTTGATGAAGGTACGACAGAAACGAGCTGGATACCGATAGCACTTGACAAGATTATCAATATAGTTTATAATATAAGATAACAATACGTTATCCCTAACGATAAAGGTGTATGGAACAAGAAACATTTGACGTGGCGGACTTTTCGTTCGAAGACCCAACCACTGAAACCCCTGAACAGAAACAAGAGCCAAAAGAAGTTGTAGAAGAAAAAAAAGAAGTTAAAGAGGAGCCTAAACAAGAGAGTACTCAAAGGACAACTCAGCAACCTCAACGATTCGAAGGCGAAAGTGATACCCAATATGGGTTACGATTACAACTCTTCACTGCTGGACTAGCGAAAGCTGACGCATCAGAAGAAGAGAAGTCATTAATCACCGAGCAGATGAAATCTATTCGGAAACAACTATCTAGCGGCAAACCTACTGAAACCACTAAAACAGAAACTCAGTCAGGAACAATCGAAAGCGAAGAAGAGAAAAAAGTTATTGCAGAAAATTTACGAAACCTTGGTTATTTAAATCAAGATGAAGTAAAAAAACTCCTTGATGAAGCTCTTGGTAAAGTTACTCAGAAACAGGATGCTGTTTTATACGAGCAACGATACAAAGAACAAACAGAAGGAATTAAAGAATTCTACAATAGACGACCAGATATAGCGTCAAGTAAAGAATCACGCTCACAACTAGAACAAATAGTGATGGATAAGTTCAAAATCACTCCAGATTCAACTAAGGATGAAATACTCCTTGCGATGGAAATGGTAGCGAATTTCGCTTTCCCACGAACTGACCGTTCAGCAGTTGCACGTGAAACACAAGAAAAGATTGACGTAATGAATATATCAGGCGGAAATAGAAATAGTGGACAATCCTACGAAGTAGAATCTGACACTATTAAAACTCTGAAAGACGCAGGTTGGTCTGACCAAGATATAAAAGCCTTCACAAGCTAAATATCCGAACGTATGTAAAAGTGGTTTCAAGACCGCTTTTATTTATTTCATTTTATGTCATTCAAATTAACAACCCCAAAAAACACAAGGGTAGGTGAGGATAAAACCAAAGCTACAAACCTTGCAACAACGGCTGGAGTTCTTTATCAGAACTCAGTCACAACTGGAGCTCTTGAAGCAGCTGGTGCTTCGACTGTAGCAACTCAGATTCTCTGGGTAGCAAACGAGTCAATCACAGCTGGTGAAGCTCTTGCAAAAGTAAGTGCGCTCCGAGTAGACCAAGGAGACGTATTCCTAGTTGACACTGCTAACAACTCTAACTCTGCTCATAATGGACAGCGTATGGTTCTCTCAGCAGGTGGTGCAACTCTTAACAACACAGGTACTGATTCAGCTACTGGAGTATTCCAGCAGCTCGATGTCGTAGGTGCCGCAGCAGATAAGAAAATCCTCGCAGTACGAGTGTAATAAAAATATATGTCATTTCGAGTAAATTATAGTACCATCCTTAACGATAGAATGAAGAAAATCTACCCTGTCGTTAGCCCTAAGATGGTTGATGAGTTTTCAAAGTATTCAACTAAGATTGAGTGGAACCAATATCAACACACCACATCAGGTGTAACTGGTCTTGGTATGGGTCAGGTAATCGCAGACGGACAAGTTCCAGCTTCAGATGCACCAATCCAGGGTTATACAAAAACTTATACACAGGCAATCTTCACACAACGAATTCGTATTACGAAACAAGCTTTCTACTACTTATTCCAGGCTAAAGATGCTAAGAAAATCGATGCTTTAATCAAAGCTAAAGTTCTCAGTCTCAAAGATTCAATTCAGCTTCTCCAGAACTACTACGCACAATCTATTCTTGCGAATGGTTGGGCTACATCTTTCACTTTCACCCCAATCGGTGGATTCCAAGGTTCAGTAACAGTTGATACAACTGGAGCTGACGGAGTAGCGTACTGGTCAGCTTCTCACCCACGAGAAGACGGAGGTACAGCATGGTCAAACATTATATCATCAGGTACAGCTAACCCTGTATTCTCATTCACAGCTCTCCTTGCAGCTCGTGGACAGCAAGCTGATAAGAAAGATGGTCGTGGTCTTCCACTCGTTGGAACAAAATTGGATACATTCATGTTCCAAGACCAATCAACTGCTTTCTTCCTCGCTACATCAATCAAGAAAACTCTTGAATCAGGTAAATATCCTTCTGCAACTCCAGGTACAACTGGAACATTCGTAGACGGAAACCCTACAGATTCATTTGAAGTAATCGGTCTTACTCGTTTCGGTTCATCTGGTACTGGCGTGACTTCAATCATGTGGTTCGGATTTGACTCAGCAATGAAGAACGAAGACTACGGATTCAAGTATATCGAATCTATGCCACTTGACATCTCTCCATTCATGGAAGATTTCTCAGGAAACATGGACCAAATTTCTACAGCTACACTCTACTGTCAGTTTGGCGCATCAGACCTTCGTGGTTGGATGGCAAGTAATGGGACAGCTTCATAGTTTTTCCTCAAGGAACATGAGATTCGTCTCGTGTTTCTTACAGGGAACACTCCCAAAATATATATATGCTTTGGAATATACACACAGAACCAGTAGACGCAGCAGTTGATTTAAGTGCGTCAGGAGACACTACTCTTGTAGCGTCTTCTTCAACATCTTATAATTACATTTTCAACATTTCAGTTGTTGTAGCGGCACCAACTACAATTACTTTGAAATGTGGCTCACGAACAGTAGCTAAATATACACTTCAAGCTAACGCTACGATGTCTATTTCAGCCGCAGACTATAACTCAGGACAACCATACTTTACTTGTCGTCCAGGTGAGGCATTTATCCTCAATAACAGTTCAGCTGTTGGAGTAACAGGAACAATTAAGTACGCTTCTCAATCAGTATCATAATATGTACGCTTTACCTCAAGAGAAAAATGCGTTAGAGACTTTTGCAGGACAAAGAGATGTATTAATGAAAGATGTTGCTCTTCTTGAAGACAAGAAGACTCAACTCAATTCTGAAATAAAACAACTCGTTGACTCTGTAACGTCTGCACGTCAAGAACAAGAAACTATAACTGAGCTCATGAAGGCTCAGCTTAAAGGTGAAGGTGCATTATCTGAGAAGGTTAAAGCTACTATTGATGCCCTTAAACGAGACGTTGACTACCTTAATAAAGAAAAAGCTCTCGTAACAACTGAGTTACAGGAACGTACTTCTTTCTTACAGGAGACATCATCTGCCGTTGAGAAAATCTCAAAAGAGGTTGCGCAAGCTCAGAACGCCCTCACTGGAATCTATCAAGATATTAACAACTCAGCTACTTGGATGAAAGAGGCTGTTGTTGATATTAAGCAATTACTTGAAGAAGCTAAAGTTACTTCAAACAAATTTGCAGAAGACTTTACTCGATACGAAAAGGAACATAACGAACGTGTTGCGTTCCTAGACAAAAAGGAATCTCTTATTCTTGCACGAGAACGTGCTGTTGATGAGAAATACTTGTCTTACGTTAAAATGGCTGGGGAAGGATTAAACTAATAACTCATGATTTACGTTGTAAACTACGGAACCCCTTTATCGCAGGTTCAATTAGACACGATTAATAGTCTAGTTGCGCTTGGAACTACCCCACCAGGGTCAGCTATCACTAAAGATGGTTCTGGAAACTTCGTAAACACAGCTATAAGTGGAAGCTCACCTCTCACAACTAAAGGTGATTTATACACATTCACCACAGTGGATGCACGGCTAGGTGTAGGTACTGATGGTCAAGTTTTAACCGCTGACTCATCTACTGCAACAGGTCTTAAATGGGCTGCTGTGACTGGTACTGGTACTGTTACATCAGTTTCAGTTGTTTCAGCTAATGGGTTCGCTGGTTCTGTGGCTACCGCTACAACTACACCTGCAATCACTCTGTCTACAACCATTACAGGGCTATTGAAAGGAAACGGTACTGCAATAAGTGCCGCTGTTTCTGGTACAGACTACGCACCTGCGACATCTGGTACGTCTATCTTAAAAGGTAACGGCTCAGGTGGCTTTTCTAACGCCTCAGCTGGTACTGACTATGAAGTTCCACTCACATTCTCTACTGGACTTACACGTACAGTGGACACTGTTACAGTAAACACTACACAAAACATCGCTAAGTTGTCTAATTTAACAACAAATGGTTTTGTTAAAACATCTGGTGGTGACGGTACACTTTCTATTGACACAAATACCTACATAACAGGTAATCAGACAATTACTCTCTCTGGAGATATTACTGGTTCAGGTACAACAGGAATCACTACTGCTATTGCTCCACTCGTCATAGTTGACGGTGACATAAACGCATCTGCTGGTATTACCCTTTCGAAGTTGGCTGCTCTTACAGTAAGTCGTGCTTTGGTATCTGATGGCTCAGGTGTTATCTCAGTCTCGTCAGTTACTTCTACAGAATTAGGATATGTTTCAGGAGTAACTTCTGCTATTCAGACACAACTCAACGCTAAACAAGCTACAGGAAACTATATTACAGCTCTGACTGGTGATGTCACAGCAAGTGGACCTGGTTCTGTAACTGCTACTATTGCTAATGACGCAGTAACGTATGCTAAAATACAGAACGTGTCAGCTGCTTCTAAACTATTAGGTAGAGGTAGTACTGGAGGTTCTGGTGACGTAGAGGAAATTACTGTTGGCTCTGGATTATCCATGAGTGGCACAACTCTCTCGGTTACTGGTGGTGGCTCTGGTGAAGCAACTGTATTCACTGTCGCTCAGACAGCGCACGGTCTTTCTGTCGGTGATATTGTACGTTCAAATGGTACTGCTGGTCAGTTTACTAAGGCTCAAGCTGACTCTGCTGCAAATGCAGAGGTAATTGGTATTGTAACTGTAGTAACTGACGCTAACAACTTCACTGTAACGACTGAGGGATATATCACAACTGGAGTTCCTACAGCAACTGCTGGCACTGTGTTCTTCTTATCTCCAAGTTCAGCTGGGGCACTTACTTCAACTGAACCTTCTACTGTTGGTCAAATATCAATACCACTCCTCACAGTTATAACATCAGCTGCTAAAGCGTTCTTCACCGTAAGACGAGGATTGGTGATTGCTACCGCAGGAACAGGAACAGTTACTTCAATTGCTACAGGCACAGGACTAACTGGTGGAACAATCACGACATCAGGTACAGTATCCCTCTCAACAGCCCTTGCTCCAATGGCTACACTCACAGGTAATGCCCTTAAATACCTTCGTGTAAACGCTGGTGAAACAGCTGTTGAATACGCAACCGTATCAGGCTCAGGAGACGTAGTGGGACCTGGTTCAGCGACAGATAATGCTGTTACTAGATTTGATGGCACTACAGGTAAGTTGGTACAAAACTCAGGTGTAATCATTGATGACACCAATAATATAACTGGCATCGCTACGCTCGACATTGGCAACGCTGACACTACTCTTTCAAGAAGTGCGGCTGGTATTATTGCTGTAGAGGGTGTAGCTGTTCCTACAATCTCAAGTACTGACACACTCTCTAACAAGACTCTTACTGCTCCAAAGTTCGCTGATTTAGGCTTTATTGCAGACGCAAACGGTAATGAGATGGTTATTTTCGACACGGTAGCAAGTGCGGTAAACGAAATCACTCTTGCCAACGCTGCTACAGGTAACAGCCCGACAATTTCAGCAACAGGTGGTGACTCAAACATAAACATAAATCTAGTTCCAAAAGGTACAGGTATTGTAAAGGGGGAACTAAAACGCTTTATGGTTCGTCTACTCTCAAGTACAACTGATACCGCTACAGGTACAACAATCGGCGGAGATTATCGTATTTCTAACCGTGCAATCACAGTGAAAGCGGTAGGAGCATACGTAGACACCGCAGGAACAACCAACACAACAACAATTGATATAAACGAAGCTGGAGTGTCAATTTTATCAACTAAAATCACAATCGACTCTACTGAAAAGTCATCAGAAACTGCCGCTACGCCACCTGTTATTTCAGACACCGCAATCGCGGCAGACGCGGTGGTCACCTTTGACATTGACGCAATCAGTACCACCGCAGCAAAAGGTTTAACAGTCTGGGTGGATTATATTTACGCTTAGTATGTTACGAGAAAAAATCTTAGCAACACCAATAGAACTACGCTCTAAAGTAAAAGCTGAGGAGATAGTCAAAGCTGTAAAAATAAAGAAAGGTAAAAAACTTTCTTTCAAAAAGAAACGCGACTATGAAATTGTTGAGATACAACAGTTAGAAAATGGTGTTGCTTTATTTGCACGAGTATTTGAAAACGGCAAACAAATAGGTTTTGGCGATGGAACGGTAGACATAGAACGCTTTATTTTCATTAACCCACCTCTTTTGGTAGATGATGAGAATGGAGACATAGTGGAGGAGTATCAAGATAAAGAAGGTGTAAAACACGTTAGAAAACTTCGTGAAGACCCTGTAGAAGCAATAAAACTTGCTCTTGAGAATACGGTAGACGTAATGAAGAATAAGTTTGACAATTCAAAGATTATTCAGGGTAAAACAGGAAACACCACAACAACTGTATACCCAGCGTATGATGCGTATTTAGGGCGTGAAAATAGCTCTGACACATGGACTGCAATGCGTGATGCAGCTACCTCTGAATATCAAGGGCAATATCCTAACACAACGAACACATACGCAGGTTTCATTAACTATAAAAGTGGCTCATTTCGTTCTATTGAACGTGCATTTTGGACATTCGACACTTCATCTGTTCCCGATAGTGACACTATCTCCTCTGCTTCTATTAACTTAAAAATGGGTACCCTAACGGGTGGAAATCCTGATTCATGTACTTATCACATCGTTTCTGTCGCTCCTGCTTCTAAAACATCAGTCGCATCGGGTGACTATGACTCTTTTGGGACTACATCGTGGGGGTCGGTAGCTCTTTCAACAATAACATCCACCAATACTTATTACACATGGACTTTGGACTCTAACGGAATTGCGAATATTTCTAAAACGGGAAATGACTGTTTTGGAATGAGAATGAATCGGGATATTGATAACTCTGAACCAACAGGAATTAACCGTCGCGCGTTCTTTTATGTAGCAGCCACAGGAACAACAAGCGACCCGTATCTGACAATGGAACACGCTGCAGCTGCAACCTTCATTCCTTTAATAATGATGAGTTAATATGAAAATAGACATGATAGAAAATTTAGCACCTGCGTTACATAATGGAGTACTGAAAGCATCCATAGGTTCTTTGGTTGGCTTATTCGCGTACTTCTTCGATGTGGGATTGTTCCCAGCAATGCTTGCATTGTTAACTTTATCAATAATGGACTTATTTACTGCTTTTCTTGCTAGGGGTGAAAATCCAATAGAACCTTTCTCACGCCCAATAAGAAAAACAGCTCATAAGATTGCAGGATACTTTGTATCAATTTCATCAGTATTCATCCTTGCTAAGATAATCTCATCAGACATAGGTGTAGACATTACTATGATAGACAATATGCTTGTTTGGTTCTTTGTAATCCATGAGGTAATATCAATCATTGAGAATCTAAACACAGCAGGTATACCTATTCCTGTACCATTTTTAGATAAGTTAAAGAAGGTAAAAGAAATAATCGAAAACAAATAATATGCAATCAGCTTTTACTCAAGGTATACTTCAAACACCACTAGATACCACTTTAGGTGGAACGGGTTTGTCATCTTTAGGTTCAGCATTACAAGTAATCAGAGTAAACGCTGGTGGTACTGCACTTGAGTATGCCGCAGCTGGTACTGGAGATGTTGTAGGTCCTTCATCTGCAACAAACGAAGCTATTGTATTATATGATGGTACAACTGGTAAACTTGTAAAGAACTCTACTGCGACAATCAATACTTCTGGTGTTATTGTATCAACCTCGATGCAACCAACTGCTGGAGTTTTAGCTGGCTCTGCAAGTCAAACAACCACAACAGCAGCCGCTGGACAGTTATTTGGTTCTACGAGTACTCACTACCAATTAGGAACTGGTGGTATCACAGCGACTCTTACAGCTGATTTTAATGCAGTTGGAACACTTCTAAGACAATCAACTTTCACTGAGGCTGCAACAGGTACACATGCCCTTATATCTAATCTCGCTGTACGTTCTCCAATCATAACAAACGGTTCAGGGTCTACAACTAACGCGGTAACATTTTATGTAGAAGGTGCACCTACTGGTACAGCGTCTCCAACTAATGTGTATGCTGCATGGTTTGACGCTGGAGAAGTACGAATAGATGGAGATATTGGAGATACAACTAACAGAACTGCTAAGGTTTGGGCTACAAATATTGAAAGCACGAACATGCCTACAGTTGGTGGAACATCATTGTCTTCAACCTTCGCGGCATTGGCTGGTAGTACAGGGCAAGTATTCTCTGTGTCTAGCCTTGAATTAGGTAACTCTGATACAACGCTCTCAAGGTCTGCTGCTGGTGTAATAGCTGTAGAAGGTGTTGTAATCCCATCAATCTCAAGTACAAACACTCTCACAAACAAAAGAATAACAAAACGTGTAGGCACAACAACATCATCAGCTACGCCTACAATCAATACTGACAATGTAGACTATTACTCACTCACCGCTCAAACTGTAGATATTACATCATTTACAACAAACCTTTCTGGAACTCCTACAGATGGTCAAACTCTTTGGATTTCTATTACAGGTACGGCAGCTAGAGCTATAACATGGGGTGCTTCTTTTGAAGCGTCTACTGTTGCCTTACCAACGACTACGGTATCAACTAACAGGCTAGATGTAGGTTTTGTCTGGAACGCAGCTACTAGTAAATGGCGATGTGTCGCTCAAGCATAGAATATGGCATTAGCTTATGTAAATGGTAACAACTCATCTGGAACTGGAACATCACTCACTTACTCTGTAGATTGTACTAGTGCAGATATATTACTTGTCGGTATTGCTGTTAGTTCAGGTACTGTTTCAACTGTAACATACAATGGTGTTTCAATGACACTAGATGTGTCAAATACAACGAACACAAAAACTTACATATACAGATTAAATAACCCTACAACTAGTACAAATGATGTAGTTATTACACCATCTGGCTCTACCACAGTATATTCTTGTGCTGTGGCGTATTCTGGGGCTTCATCTACTGGTCAACCAGATGCCACTAACTCTTATACAGAAGCATTAACAGACACTGTTGGTGTATCTGTTACGACTATAGATAGTGATTGTGTTGTTGTTGCGTTTGGTATAAATATTGGCGCAACGACAATAACCAGAACATCAAGCGGAAATACTAGACAAAGTTCTTCACAGAGGATAATGTTTGATTCTGGCACAGTAGCTAGTCCAAGTAGCTTCTTCTCTGAATTTACATCTAATTATGCGTCTGGAGCAGCAACGATTTGTGTTGCTTCAATAAAACCATCAATAACAACCACAAACTCAGGATTCTTCGCTTTGATTTGACAAGTTATCAATAATAGTATATAATATAAATATGATTCCTCTCTTAAAAGTAGACCACAATACAGGAAATACACTCACGATTCAGAATTTTTTTGAGTCGTTAAACTCATCGTACTTCCTTGGTGACCAAGTATCTGGAACTACAACCTTAGCTGTAATAAATGGCTCTCTATTCACTACTGCAAACCCTTATGTAGTTATCGGTAGCTTTGGTTCAGATACAGCAGAATTACGTTCAGTTTCTTCATCTACTGCTACAACAGTAGTAGTTTCATCTGGAACATCTTTCGCACACGCTCAAGGAGAGCCTGTTCACAACGTTCGCTATAATCAAGTGGTAATTGAATCAGCTACTTCTCAGGGCGGTACATATTCAGTTCTAGCAACAGCTAGCATAGATTGGACTAATTCTAGCACCGTTTATCAGCATGGTGCAGGAACCGCTACAACTTGGTATCGTGTACGTTTCTTAAACGCAACCGCTACCGTTTACTCAGACTACTCAGATGAAGCAGCTTCTTCATCTTTCGGAGTAACAACAGCTGGATACCTAATCGAACGTGCTAGGAGTCAAATGGGTGACACTACAGGACTTACTGACTCATTCTTTGTTGGAGCTTTAAACGATGCTCGTAACTTAGCTAACACAAACTTTGGTTACGGTAGAATGAATGAATGGAGACAAAACTTCGAGTATCCTATTCAAATGCTTGCTGGAAGAAACTTTGTAACCCTACCTACAAACATTGACTTCGATGAGACAAACAGGACAATCCTAAACGCTCGATATGCACGACAGCAAGTAGCGGCTAATGTACCTTTGACATACGTTGACAAAAGACGATGGAACAGTGTATCATACATTAACCGTTACGCTCCTACGAGTGGAATCACAGCTATTTCTGCTACTTCAATTGTACTCACTAACTCTGGCGACTTCCCTGCTTCTGGAACTGTTTACGCTGCAACTGATGACCCTACGCAGTCTATTCTTACAATAACTTACACAGGTAACAACCTAGCCACAAATACATTGACAGGTGTCTCTGGTGTTACGCGAGCTCTACCTACAGGATGTCAGATTTGGGCTTACGCTACATTCTCTTACCCATTCTACTTCACAGTGTTTGACGGTAATATTTGGTTCGAACGCCCTATCCCCACATCACTACAGGGCAAGAATCTATACATAGACTACTATGAGAAACTAGCTGACCTAGAATATTTAACTGACGTAGTTCCTGAACACTACCGTAATATCTACATTGACTACATACGTTTTGCAATAAAGAAACGTAGAGATAACTCAATTGGAGAAGACGACCAAGACTACAAGAGATTCAAGGACTCTATTAACACAATGCTTGGCAATCCTTACACTGGTCAATCTCAAATCATCATAACCTAATATGGCTAAAGTAGTACAAGACATTACATTTGAACCAATAACAGAGGGGGTAATAGCAGACTCTACGGTGTCTTATTATGTAACACCAAAGAACTCAGTGTCATCGTGCGAGAATTTCAACAACGACATACTTGGAGTTTTAACATACAGAATCCCTTTGGGCTTACAGTTTGTACCAGAGGCTACTAATAACGTATCAGCGGTGTTATTTCAACCAGCGGCTTCGGCTAACAGAATTTACTATCAAGTAAATCAAAGTTTACTTTGGCGCGATGCTGGTTCACCAACAACAGCAACAACATATACAAGTATATTCCAGTCAAATTACCAACCAAGATATTCGATTATCCAAGGTAATTTACTCATGACTTGTGGTTCCCTTAGTGGAATTAAGTACACAACTGGAGCAGCGGCACCTACAGCAATTGCAGGTATTTCTGGTACACCAACAGATATAGACCTAATAGATGCTGGATTTGGTGGTCGTATTTGGTATGGTTCATCAACTAATGCAAACAACCGAGTTTACTACACAGACGTAATTCCTACCGCTGGCGTTGCTTCTACAACAGGTACCTCACAGTATCTAACAATCAACGCTAACAACGGTGACTATGTTACTGGTTTAATTCAAGGTCAGCAAGTTCTTTATGCCTTCACTGCTAACGGCATATTTAGAATCTACAACACCCAATCTCAAGACAATGTACCTTTAGCTTTTGTAGGAGCACCTAATCAAGAAAGTATCGCAAAAGGTACCGATGGAATATACTTTTACCACTCTACTGGATTTTACAAACTAACAGACGGAGGAACAGCTCAGCTTATAAGTAACAGAATTAAATCTATTATTCCAAGATACACTAACCCAGTTAGAGTTTGGTCTGTTGGAGACTTTGTGTACTTTTCATTCTACTATGACTTTAATACTGGCGGCGGTACTAACCTTGGTTCAAAAGTATTCAGATACACGATAAGCACACAGACATGGACAGTATACAACTTCTTTAAAAACATTATATACGCAACAACAACGTCACTTGACAGAAGCAATACACGAAGAACATATTTGTTCGGCTCATCAGGAGGTGCTAATTCTACATTTGCCTCTATATTCGAAGAGCAAGAACGTGGTGATGGCTCAATCTCTACATGGAGTGCATCAGGAGATGATAATAGTGAAATTCAGATAATTGGCTCTTTTGAAACCAATTGGGAAAATTTTGGGATGGAGAGTCACATAAAACAAATAAATGGTATAGCATACCCTAGTTCAAATGCAACTGGTTTTGACGTTGCTTACCAGGTTGACAATGCTAACCCTAGTCATTGGATACCAATTGGAAAGTTATCAGACAAAACTATTACATTATTCAAAGACTTTGTGTCTGTACCTTTCAATAGAATCCGCTTTAGAGTAATGGGTCAGAAGAAGAACCCATACAGTGGTGGAAGTTTTTGTTCTATTGGAAGTCCTACAATAATGAAACTAACAGATAAAGGTTATGAATAACGATGAACAAGAGTTTATAAAGGATAATCCAGTAATACCAGTAAAGTTTACACCAAAAAACTCTGGTTCTTATTCGAGATTCATGCAGAGGGACACAATAAAGGCTGAATCTTCTAACGCCTTAGAACAAACTCTTGGAATCAAAGTTGGCGAAAAAGCACAGAACGCAAACACTCCTTACTACCAAGGTCAAGTAGATTTCCCACAACCTTCTGTAGTTGGATTCGGTAAAGTAACATCAGCAGGAGCTAAATCAACGCCATTCCTCTCAGATAGATGGACTGTAGCGAAGAACTCATCAGGTAACTACACTATTACTCACAACCTAGGATTCACAAACTATGTTCCAATAGTCACAGCGTCAGACACTGCATCGAGGACTATTTGTGTGAGTGGTGAAACATCTACAAAGTTTGACGTAGAAACATACACAGATGCAGGTACACAAACAGACACCGCTTTCAATTTCATAGTTTATATACAATAATATGCAACCATTACAATTCGGCTCAAGAGGACCTGAGGTCACAAAACTCCAACAGATGTTGAAGGATGCTGGCTTCTTCCCTAAGAGTCAATCAACAACAGAGTACTTCGGTCCGATAACAGAAAAAGCCCTCAGAGAGTATCAGGCTTCTAAAGGTTTGACAGTTGACGGTATATTTGGTCCTCAAAGTAACAATGTTCTAAAAAACAATCAGCAGTTAACTGGTATTGTTCAGACTTTACAACAGTCTGGAAACCCTACAGCTGCTCAAAAGTTTCAGCAATTAATTGACTCAGGCGACCAACGAGCTGTAGTACTCGCTCAAGGTCTACAGAACAACGTGTCTATTACTCCTGAGACATTACAAGTTAATAGAGAAATTGCTGACGCTGAACAAGCTAAATACTACCAACAACTAGAGCAACGCTCACGAGGTGACTTGGACGCATATTTATCAAGTCAACTAAGAGACTATGGACTGTCAGATGAAGTATTACAACAAGGTTTGGTTTCTGATAAAGCTACGTTAGATGATACAGAAGGTATTAGAGGCACATGGGCTTCCTCTGCTAGAAAGGAACGAGCTAACTCACTACTTAATCAGTACAATCAAAAGTTCCAAGCTAATGCTAATACTATGGCAGATAACTTTGGAGCTAAACAGCGTGACTTCGAGTATAACTTTGGTGCCAATGTACCTAAACCAATATTCAATCAAACACAGGCTGCCTTCACTGGGGAAAAACCTACATTCGCATCTACCCAATCTCAGGCTTACAATCCATTTGGATTCGTAGGACGATACAACGCAGAACGTGAGTCTAATAAAAGAGCAGGTGGTACACAGAACTTAACAACACAGATGTATAATCCATTCAATATATAATATGAGTTACTTAAAAACAGCACTTAATACAGCGAAAACAGCTATACCAGCGGTAGGAATACCAGCGTCTATGTTGGCTGCACTATTAAAAGGTGGTGCGAACACTGCAAGTAATCTATCTCAAGGTGGTAATATCAGTGGATTAACTTATAACTCACCTACATATAAACCTGAATACGGTTCTACGGTTGCTACTCAGGAAACTCCCCTTCCACAGTCAGCACCACAAGCATACGTTCCACCAGCACCTGATTCTACTCAACCAGCACCGACATCTAACTTCAATGGTTCTAGTCAGTACTCAGATGAAGATATTGTAAATCTTTTCAATGAAATGAGTGGCTCACTAAACAAGGGTAATGTATACAACCAACAATTAGGTGGCTCAGCAATTGACCAACTATCACGACTCCAAGCTCAGAAAGCTAACGAGAAAGCAGGACGTACAGGACTCTATGAAATAGACCCTAACATGGCTTTCAGTCCAGACCAGATTCGACAACAACGAGGAGCTGCTGATGCGTTCTACGATGAACAGCTTGGTAAGTATGCAGGAATGGCTCAGAAAGAAAGTACAGCATCAGGTAAAACTCAGTTTGGCGACCTTACATCTACTCAGGCATCTATGCTCAATAATATTATTACAAGATATGAGAAGTCACCACTTATACAGGCTGTTGACAGAACTCCTATATTGAGTAAATCAATAGAGTCAATATATACTAATCCAAGTGATGCTGCACTACAAATGAACTTATCATACGCGTACATTCAAGCATTGGACACATACCAGTCTGCTGTTCGAGAAGGAGAACTTTCTAACTTGAACACCATTGATTCACGTATTGGTGATATTCAGAAAGAAATATCAAAGATTACTGGTGGACAAATTGTTAGACCAGAAACAGCTATAAAAATTGCAGACGCAGCCAAAGAGCTAGTAACTACCATCAAAACAGCCGCTAAGAACAAATCTCAATCTTACAGGTCAAATGCTGCTGTTTTTGGTCTTCAAGACGCATGGGACGCATACACTGGTGGATTCACGCCAGAATATGACAGGGTAATTACCGTTGAAACTCCATCTGGTGTTGCTAATGTAAATCCTAATGACCCTATTAGCTGGGACTCTTTAAACTACTAAACTTATGGAACCAAAAACAAACGCAGAATTAGACAAGAGTGTTTTAAACCTAATGAAGATAATTGGGAGCTTAGAAACTGGCGGTGAAAGTAACCCATATAGCTCTGTAGGAGACAAGCACTTAGTTGGAGGTTCACATGGTAAGTTCCAATACAGACCTGACACTTGGAAAGAACGTGCTGGTAAGTTTCTTGGCGACCCTAAAGCACCAATGACACAAGCTAATCAAAACAAGGTTACATACCTTACTATGAAGGACTGGAAAGACAAAGGTCTTACTCCTCAAGAGATTGACGCTCGATGGAATGGAGCTACCTTAAAGAACGGTAAATATATTCACAACGCTAAAGACCGTGAAGCTAAGTTTGTGAGTGCGTTTAATAATGTCACAAGTCAAGCTAAACCAGTCGCACCTGTTTCAAATGAACCTAAGTATGGCACACTTCAAGAAACAGAATCTCAACAGTTAGCACGCTTACAATCTCAAAAAGCTAACAAAGACGCTCTCTCAATCCAGGAACAACAAGGTAGAGAAGGATTCGTAGATAATGTAGTAGGAGGTGCTAAAGACTTCGCTAAAGGTATTGAGAACTCAGCTACTCGTATGGGTGGTAATCTACTTACTTTTGGTAACGAAGCTCTACAGAAAGCAGGATTCAAGGGAAGTGAAAACCCTGTACTTAACTACGGTACAGAGGCTAATAAGTTCGCTACAGGAGATGCTACAGCAGGAACAAACATCATGCAGAAAGCTGGTGGACTTGTTGGAGACGTGGCACAAGTAGTAGCTCCAGTACCAGGTGCTGGAAAGGTTACAGCTGCTCTAAAGGGAACAAATGTTCTTAGAAAACTAGCTGGTATGGGAGGAGCAGGAGCTAATATGGCTAGTAAAGCAGTAGGATTCGGTGCTCGTGCTCTACCTGTTGCTTTAGAAGGCTCAGCCGCTGGTGCTCAAGCAGACATACTTACTACAGGTGATGTAGGACTAGGAAGTACACTAAGATACGGTGCTTTAAATGTTGGAACTAATAAACTACTCTCAGCTCTAGGAAGAAAGTCTGGTGTAGTAAAAGATGTTGTAAAAGAATTAGATGACGCTATTTCAAGTGGTAACACTAAGAGAATTAATGAACTCAAGGACTCTCAAGAGATGAAGAATTTTCTATTCTCTAAAGGTCTTACAGATGACGCTAAAATAGCTCAAGCTGCTCAGAATGAAATTCAAACAGTTCGACAGTTGCTATCA
>ERZ761601.37-NODE-37-length-43766-cov-8.809384_pt1 | contig 43766 bp, 59 predicted proteins | sample MGYA00433092_ERZ761601 | MGnify/ENA primary metagenome ERZ761601 (study PRJEB28899, sample SAMN03785571) | bioreactor sludge metagenome | biome: EBPR Sludge; feature: EBPR Bioreactor; material: 0.22µm filtered reactor supernatant | place: Saint Lucia: Queensland...
CCGCCACCGCCGCCGCCGCCGCCACCGGCCATGGACACACGGACGAGCGCGTAGTTACCAAGGGAGTCGAAGGAGAAGATCATACCTTCAATCCCCTTCTGGTTGGTCTTGTTGGCATCATTCCTTTCACGAGTTCTAATCTATTTTCTTTGATTTTTGCCAAGAGAGGGTTAGGGCTGCCGTCCGCCTCCTTCAGTTTGCTGTTCTCTGCCATTTTTATTTGCGCGGTTCTTTTGACAAGATCAGTATATGTCTGTTCTGCGCTAGTCTGGCCGGCAGCGTTCTTCAGTGGAACATTCGAAGATCCTGCTGGAACGAAAGGCTCCGTGGGAGCCTCCCCAAAGTGACTTCCGCCGTAGGTGTTCGACCCGCCGGTATTGGCGTAGAACCCCTTGGCCCAAGGTGGCACGCGGAGGATATAGTGGTCGAAGTTCTCCCCGGATCCCGTGTTCCGGATCTTCTCGCCGCTCGCGGCAGCATTCTTGAGGCTTTCAGCCAACTCGAGCCCAGCACCAGCCGGCATCACCGCGGCAATCGCATTGCCGTAGTACCCCAAGAGGCCATGCTTCTGTGCCTGGTTGGACTTCTGCAGTGAGTCTCCAAAGGCGTCGGCGTAGCCTTTACCTGGAACCTCCGTCAACCGGTTACCGGCGATCGGCATCCCCCATGGGCTCGTCTCCTGGGGTTGGTCGTACTCCGGGTCCGCCTCCACTCCAGAGAGATTCGGGATGCCTGTCTTCACCGGCTGAAAGCTAGCGCCAAGCAAGCTCTGTAGGGCGTTTCGTTGGGGCTGCTGGTCTTCCTGGTAACCGATCATGACGAGAGTCCTCCCATTAAGCTACCGAGCAGAGCCAACAGCTGATTGTTCCCTTGCTGCTGGATCCCGTACCGGCTGAGCAGGTTCTGCTGGTATTGGTTCTCCACCTGCTGCTGGAGCTCCTGGGACGCCAGCATGTTACGGGCGTTCTCGGTTGCCATCTGCCGCGAGAAGTCCAAAGCCGCTCGCTCGCCGCCGATCCGTCCCTGGTTCTCGGTCATCGCTCCGATCTTCCGGACGAACGGCGAGTTCCCAGCCAGGCCACGGCCCGCGAACTGGCTGGCCAGACGGTTCTTGACGCCGGCCGCCTGCTGCATGGAGCGATCCCGGACCTGGTTCTGTTGCATCGTCATCTCTTCCGGAGAGAAGACCGGCCCAGTCTCGACCTTTGGACCCTTGGTGACGGCAGGACCTCCGGTCCCACGCTGCCCGGCCGCGTACAGGTTGCCGAACTGGCCAAGCGTGTCCTTGAGGAGGTTGCGATTGAACTCGAATCGCTGCGAGGCCAGGTCGGCCATCTTGGTTTGCGGAGCCGCGGCGATCTGTGCCGCCTCCTTCTGTAGCATCGCCTGCTTGAGCGCCGTCTCGGCCTGCACGCCAGCGATGTGCTTCTGGATACCCCCTTCGGTGCTGATCTGCGCCAGCCTCGGATCTGTCCATATTTGTCCTGGCATCTCAGAATCCTCCCATCAATTGCCGTAGTCGTGCGGTGAATCCGTAGGGGTCTTTCCCTTCCGCCGCATCTATGTACGCGATGCCGCCATCACCGTTCACGGCCCGGATGGTGGCTTTGGCGCCGTCCCACCAGGTTTTGTACGGGGACTGGAACAGTTTCTTCTGTTCCACGTCCAACGGAGACTCTCCCCCGCCTAAAGACAAGCCGCCGCCCTGGTCCGACTTGCCGCCTTTGTCGCCACGGCCAGCCCCTTTTGCCTCCAACGCCATCATTAACTGATTCATGTCACACCACCAAAACCCGTGCTGTCTGATTAACGTCCGAGTGATCCTTGTAGTTGATCTGGTTCGTCTGAAACGTAAACCCGTTCACACTGATCGTCGCTCCGCTCACCGTCAGGTTCGTCGCATTGACCGTCGTCGCCGTCAGCGTCGTCACGCCGGAGATATTTCCGGTCACCGCGATCCCGGCCGACGCCGTCAAGAGGCCGCCGATACTGAGGGTCGACGAGAAACTCGACCCTCCTGTAATCGACGCTCCGCCGGCATTGACCGCCAGTCCCGCGGAAGTCACGGTGAGCCCGCCAGTCACCGACGCACCACCCGACGTGACATTCAGGCCGCCGGACGTAATGGTGACCGCCGCCCCAAAGCTCGAAGATCCTGCAGTGACCGTCAGCCCACCCGCGGAAATGGTGAGCCCGCCGTTGTTGATCCGAATGCCGCGGGCGTTGACTTCTAGGCCAAAGCCCCCGCTGCCAGTATGAGCGATATAAACGGCACTGGCACTGCCGGCGGAAGAGATGTTGAGCACGTTGAACGCGCTCGCATTCTCGGTCATTGTAACGAGATGATCGGTAACGCCACTACCCAAGTTTCGCTTGAACGTCGCCGCCCCCGCCCCAGCGGTCGCTTCCAGGTAGAGCCCACGCTTGGACTCCCCTGATCCCGTCCCCGCGTGCGTCATCGACAAGAGGTTGCCGGTATCGGCCGCCCCAAAGAGAGTCGTCTTCCCCTGGAGTTGGTTGTTCCCGACGAACTCGTTGTCGGCTTCCAGGCGTGCGTAGCGGCCATCGATCGAGGATAGATTGAGCGTCCCGAGATTGAGGCCGCCATTGAAGAAGCGGACGAGCTCCATCGCCAGGTCGTTGGGGTCGACGTAGGACTTCGCGAAGATCGAGTTGGCGACGGCAGTCTCCATGTTACTCGGCTCCTGCGATGTTGATCTCGTGAACGGTCACCTTCTCCACACCCGCGAATCCAGACATCCGCAGCTTGACGAAGCGGTACCCTTCCGCGTAGCGGTCCTGGCCGTCTTCCAGACGCTGCGTCACCCTGCCCAAGGGGTAGGTCATGTCGACATCGATCGACGTCGCTCCACGCTCTACCACCAGGCCCTGGTCATTGCGGCTACTGCGCCACGTCAGCGGCGTCGAGACGAAGTCATTGAACAGCTCCAGCGAGATCCGGTTCTCGTAAACCAACGGATCGTAGATCGCTTCCAGGTAGCGGACATTGTCCTCGCCGCCAGCCCAACGCATCTGTCCGGTTGACCACTGCCACTGGAATCCGCCCACCTGGTAGACGCTCGTGGTGTCTGGCAGCGTTCGCCATGGGTTCCGCAGGTTGAGCCTGGTCGACGTGTGGGACACGATGTCCCGGATCTGCCCCTTCCCTGTTCCCTGCACGATCGCCACCGGGCACCCGACGACATCCGACTCGAAGTTCGCCAGCGTGTCGGTGAGGCTCATGAGTGTCGCCGAGGTAACCCGCGAGCGTGGGACCCGTGTCGGATCGACACCGTCCAAGGGACCGACATCGATCCCCAGTACCAACTGATCCCTCGTCCCGACCAGCACACGCGGCAGGCTGAGGCGTGCCTGCACCGAGGAGCAGATCGGGTAGCGGTACTCCTCGATCCACCAGCGATCGATGCCGTGATGGTATGCGATCGCATGACGGGGGTAGCGGTTGCCCGAGAGAGCCACCCACCAGCGGATGACCTCCTGGGCCGGATAGTGCGAGCAGTGGAACCAACGGTTGGCCCGCCAGTTGATCCGGAAGCCAGAGCCATCCGTCCGCCATAGGTCCTGGATGGCCGCCGATACCTGTTCTGCCTGCCGGTTGCCGTCGTAGCGATGGACTCCTTGCTCATCGAGCATGTAGAGCATCTCGCCGACGATCGTCCAGGAGCGGTCGTTGACACAGCCGCGGCGGACCATCAGGAAGACCGCTCCGTCCACGGTCGGCGAGACGTCATACGCCAGGCGATGGATGTGCTTCTGCTCGACGATGTAGGCGTAAGCCCCCTGGCTGATCACGGTCGTGATCTCGTCGCCCGTCTCCTGGATCGCCAGGGCGTTGGTGACGTCGAAGCTCTGCGGCTTGAACGGCTCGCTGGGGTGGATCGTTCGCTTGTAGATTGGATCCGGCCGGATGGCGTACTGGCCGAAGACCGTGCTCGGTCCGGTGTAGTTCTCTCCCAGCGTCAAGGTCTGTCGTCCTCCGGACGCGGAACCGACCGATGCGATCAGGTAGGGCTTGAGGCCACCGACCACATAGAGGTAGCGGCCAGCCATCGCCTGCGTCCAGTTGGTTCCGATCCCCACAACGGCCGTCGATCCGTTGGCTACCTGAACATGGCCCGTCTTGTAGATAGCCTCGCCGACCGCCAGCACCCGGCCCAGGTGATTCGTGAAGACCGTCTTGTAGTCAGGCGGCACGCCGTTGACGTTGTAAAGATCGGTGCCGTCCTCATCCTGAATGACGATGGCCTCGAGGAGGCTGATCGCCCCGTCGGTATTGTTGCTGGTCGCCGTGGTCGTCGTCAGGTTAGTGATCTCGACATCGAGGTAGACCGTGGCGCCGCCGCCCGAGAGCGTGCGGAAGATCTGCCGCTTGGTGACATAGGGGTCCGTGGAGACCGGGATGCCGGAGTAGGCGATCTGCCGGCTGCTCAGCGTGAGGGCGTTGGAGACGGGCGATAGATCCGAGTAGATCTCGCCCCCACCTCCTGGCTTGACGAACCGGCAGTAAGCGACAGCGTTCGTGGTGGTGATGGCTCCCGCCCCGCCGTCCGCTAGCACGAGGGCGGTCTCGGGTCCTTCGACGCCGGCCGTGGTGACGGCGCTGTCCTTGCCGTTCCACTGCTTGACCGCATTGATCCCATCCCCGATCAAGACCAGGTCGTCGTCGACCGGAAGGATGGACGCCGGGAACTCATGGTTGCGTCCCGTGTCGATCGTCATCGGCATGGCATTAGAACTCCTGCGTTGGGATCGACGGGTTCCGCCCGCTGACCAGGCTGCCGCCGCCGAGCTGCATGATGAGCTCGTTGGCCTCCGGACGTTTCCAGAAGCCCATCTCCTGCACCTCGCCGGCCGCGTCCCCTCCCGGCAGGATCTTGAACCGCTGCATCACGACGACGCTCTTGCCGTCCACGTTCCCGTCAATGACCGCGACATGGTCCTCGGTGGCGAAGACGTCCGTGAGATACAGCTCGCCCAGGAAGAGACCGTCGGTCTTCGACGGATCACAGATGGGGAGATAGAAGCTGGTGACCGTGGTTCCGTCGGAGCATTTGATGATGTGACAGAGCGGAGCCGAGACGGGATCTAAAGGCGCACCCCGGCGGTTGTTGAACTGCACCATGATCGGCACGCGGTCACCGTACTGGTAGTTGCCGATATAGTCCACCTCATACCTCCTCGTCTCCGTCGATCGCGATGCCGAGCTTTTGCAGGGCCTTCGGGTTGTCGGCCAGGAGCTCCGCTGCCGCCCACGCATACACCCGGTTGCGGTCCTGCGCGGTCGGAAGATTGAGGATCTCGGCCATGATGGCCGCGATGGCCTTCTTCCGCCGCGGCCGTGCCGCCTTGAAGTTGTCGACGATCACCTTCGCCTGGTCCTGCTGGGACTTGGTCGCCTCCGGACGGAACTGAATCGTCACGTTGGGACCTTCGCCGAGCTGATCGATCGACACACCGTCGATCGGAATGCTGGCCGCCATCAACTGTAAGGTGATCTCTTGCGCCCTGGTCGTCATGCCCACAGACCTCCGACTAAGGTTCCGATCTGGAAGTTGCCAGCACTCGCGTTGCCGTACTCCAGCAGATTCAAAGCGTGATAGCCGGTAGTGACGGCGACGATGTTCGGGAAGTGCCCCTCAAGGAAGTTGGTCGTCGCCCGGTTGACATAACGAGAATCGCTATAAGAGGAGCTCGTGGAATCGTACCCCAGGGCCAGGATGTAGTCGCTCCCGGCAGATCCGCAGGCGATCCAGCCACCGCCATCGATCCGCACCATCTGGCCACCAGGACTGCCAACAACCAGCAGCACCTGACTCGTTCCTGCTGTAGCCGCGCCATTCCATGCACGGTAACTGGCGGCGTTGTAAGTGTGCGATCCACCGGTGTCAGCCGCATAGAGCTTGCGGAACCGCTGGTTGTACTCGTTGTAGACGAAGCGTCTGGCGTTGGAGTCCTCTGTTCTTCCGAGCGCATCGGTCGTAGTCCGGATGGTTCCGATGTAGCGACGGGAGGCGTTGCCGCTCAGCACCCACACGCCATCCTGCCGAGTCAGTGCGGTCGCTCGCGCCGTGTCTGTGTTCCACGCCAGGATATCTGTCAGGACCTTGCCGCTCTCTCCGTAGGCGAAGATGTCGTAGTTCTTGCTGGGAGTGGCACCCGCCACATTGATCGACAGGGCGGACGAGATCGTTAGATCCTCCCACTCCAGCGACGTCGTGTTGTAGAGGCTGATCCGGTTGCCGCGATCCGCGAGCAGGTAGACCGTATCCTTGGCCGTCTGGTCCGACAGCGGAGCCGGGTCCGTGTTGTCGCAACTGAGGCGGAGGTCATTGACCAGGCGTTGCGTCGCGAAGAACCGCCGATGAGCACTCCAGACCGCGTCAGCGGTGAACTGCCCGGACGCATCGGTCCGCAGCTTGCCCACGTACCGCCGAGTCGCATCCCCCGACTTGACCGCGTAGGCTCCTGGCGTCTGCACCGTGGGGGCCGTGCTCTCGAAGGAGAAGGTCAGCGTGCCGGAGACATCACGGACGTAGACATAGGCCGGCGTATTGTTCCCGATCCCACTGTTGGATCCCGTCGGAGCGGAACTGAAGATATGGGTCGCTCCATCGATCGTAATGATGCCACGCTGGCTGGTGCCCGTTCCACCCAGTCTTCCAAGCTGCACTGTCGTCGCATTGACGTACTCCAGACGCCAGGTCTCGAGCTCCGTCGCCGCGGTGACTGCCGGGTAGGTCAGGACATTTGCTTCTGCCATCGTTACACCACGCTAAAGGTATCGACATCGCTCGTCGGCTCTCCGCTGATCAGGGCGGCATAGATCACGGTGTAGGTCTCGTTGACCTCGAAGGTGTTCGCCTCCGTCACCGCCTGGCTCATCGTGTACTGCCCGGTCAGGTGCCACGATCCACCGGTCCCTGTCCCTGCCGCCGTCGTCGACTGCAGTTCCACCGTATCGGGATCAATGACCGTCACCAGGAAGGAGAGGCCGTTGACTGTCGCCGCTACCGCACCAGTCACCCCGGACGGATTGATCCGCTCGCCGGTCTGCAGCCCATGGTTGGCGGTGAAGTTTACCCGGATCGGCGTCGTGTTCTCCACCGTCGAGATCGAGCCGCTCTTGAGGTACGAGCAGCTTCCGCTCGCGATCGCCACGCCCGAGGGAGCATAGATCCGGTAGGTCGGCAGTGCATCGGCATCGGTCATCGCACCATCCAACTTGGTCAGGAGGACGCCGCGGAAGGTCGCATCGAGTTGCACGTACCCAGCGAAGCTCATCGACTCTCCCCCTAGTTATCGAAGGTCACCTTCCGGTACCCCCCCCGCACCGTCAGCACTCCCGGAATCTGGCAGGTCACATTCACCTGCTTCGTCGCCGCTCCCACCGGTATGTCCACCGGGTCCATGTTCGAGACCTGGCCCTGGAAGTCCGCATTCTGCCGGATTGCTGGAGGCTTCTGTTCCTGGCTTGGCATTGAGCTCCTCCTCGACGATCCGCATGATGGCCTCGGCCACCCGCACCGATGTCACGATCGTCTGGTAATCCCCAGACAGTGTCAGATTGCGGACCCGCTGAAGGATATTGAGCAGTGCCTGCTGCTTTTCGTTCACGAGACCGGGTCCTCAAGGTATCGCGGCTCACCCGCAGCATAGCCGCGGTAGCCGCCCGCGTTGACGGTTGCCATGCTTCGGTTGTCCGCAGCCCTGGCCTTCGAGAGCGCCATTTCTGCGATCTGGACGATCGCGTTCTTGTCGTCGTGCCGGCGGTACACGGCGATGTTCCGTTCCGCCATCCGCTGGAACGCGACCAGGAGCATCCCCTCCAGGTCGATCGGATCGGATATCGTGTACTTCACGTCGCTGTAGGTCACCGACGCATTGCTCTCCATTGCCATACTGGTGGAACTGGTGAAGGATGCGATCCGGCTCTCGACAGCGTAAGGATTCTCGCCGACGGCGTCGGTCGGCTCTTTGGTTCGCGAGCTAGAGACACGCACCACTGAGCCAACCATGTTGTCGTTCCAGTTGGTCGCGCTCCCTGTGAGGGTCGCCGCCCCGGACGTGACGCCTACCGATCCTTCCGCATGATCGAAGATCGTCAGCGCCCGAGGACGACGATAGTAGATAAAGTCCAGCGTCTCGGAGCGATCAGGGGCTGGACTGAACTTGATCACCAGCCTTCCTAAATCAAAAGCCGAGCCAACGATCGTGTACCTGGTCGGTTGGCCCAGCCCGACCCAGGCCCGCTGGCCGAACAGCCAGCTTTGCGGATCCACGTAGTTGAGGCCCTGGATGCCGCTTTCGAAGATCGGTGTCTTGCCCGTCCGGAAATCCGCCGGCAAGAGATAGGTGTCCCGGTAGAGCGAGTACGCCGAACTGGCGACGTCCGCTCCGGGATTTAAGGTGGCTGAGAGCTGCAGGTTCGTTCCGTCGATACGGGCGGCCACCTCGTAAGAGACTTCGCCGATCCGAACAACATCCCCCTCGGTAACCCAAGTCGGGAAGGTACCCCCCGTCAACGTCAACAGACGCTCCGAGGACCCTCCCGTGTGATCGTAGACGACTGTTCCGGTCTGGTAGGCCGCCACCGTTGTGATACGACAGACGCTCTTGAGGTAGTTCCACGGATGAGCGTCCGCGATCTCGGTGTACGCATCGAGAATGGCGCGACGCGCATCGCGAAGGGCCGACCCTTCCGGAGTCGACCCGACGAAGTCGAGCAGATTGCGCGTCACATCGGCAGCGGTCAGCACGAGATCCTCCTATCCCTTGAGGATCAAGTAGGCTGTCAGCGTCTGGGCGCTGGCGGAGATGATCTTCAGTGCGTTGGCACACTTGATCATCCCGGAGACGTCATAGACTTTCTCAGCGGCCGCACTGGTGATCGATCCCGACGTTCCATCGAGAGGAAAAAAGGAGGCGTCCGCGCCGTGCGAGAGTTGGAACGTGAGGTTGGCGGTCGTGAATCCGGTCGGCAGCCAGAGCGCGCCATAGACGTAGGGACCGACCTCCACAATCTGCGAGGCCGTTCCGCCATTGAAGTTGACCGGGATCACTCGTGTCTGGATCGACATTGCGGAAGTCTCCCGCTTCTAAGGAAGCGCGTTAATGACCCGAGTCTCGACCGCCGCATACTCCGAAGCGGACATGAGCGTCGGGTTAACCATGTACGTGATGAAGTCGGCCGCCAGCTCGGTGTTGCCGAAGACGTTCTGAAGCTGCCGGCGAAGGATGTCCGGGATCGCCTGGTTGCCACCCGCGACTGCTTCCGGTGGATCCAGGTCGAGCGGAGCTCCCTCGATCGCACCAATCGTCGGCAAGGCGCCATCCTCGAAGGGCCGCGGGTTGAGCTCGTTGTCGTACTCCAGGCCCAGCGCTAAGCCGATACCAACCACTTCGGCCCCGGCCATCGACTGCTGGATATCCAGGGGCGCCGACAGTTTGACTGGGTTGGTCGAATTGTCCCACGAGGCGAACGCATTGGCGTCCCACCGTGCGTTAAAGAACGCATTTGTGTCGGTGACATTGTTGGCGCTGGCGTTGCCGGTGTACTTGCAGATCGCCTTGTCGCCGACCCGCACGAAGAGGCAGTTCTTGACGTGCGCCTGGTCTGCCGTCGCGGGGACTTGTTGTAGATGGAACTGCTGGCCCGGAGAGATACTCGATCCGAGCCCGTCGATCAAGTAGGAGCAGTGCCAGAGTTTTACCTGGTTCCCGCCCTGTCCACTTGAACTGCTCCCAGAAGGCAAGATGCCGCGCTGTTGGTTGTTCTGGTTATCCCGCAGGTAGAGGATCAGGTTGACGCAGTGCCCGTTCGCGACCGATCCTGGCGCCAGCACGTTGGTGGTATCCCCCGAAGGGAAGGTCGCGAAATAGCGATGGTTTGCCTGCCATACCTTGGACGGATAAGAGATCCGGCATGGCAGTGGCAAGTCCCGGCGATGATTGATAAAGAACGTTCGGTACGTGGACTCGTCGCCTTCGGTCCCCGGAGCACATGCCGAGGCAACCGTGATCTGCCCGGACACCGAGATGTAGTTACTCCGCGTCGTGTCGATCTTCTCGGTATTATTCGACCACACGAGAAGATCCCATTGCGTGGTATTGGAAGCATCGTGGGCGTAGAAGGAGTTGTTGTTTGAGCGGTATCCGCCCGCGATCGACGTGGTCGGCAAGTCTCCGTTTACGATCGTGTTCCCCTCATAGATCCCTTCGGTTCCAGCAACCGAGTTTGCGTAATGGACGAAAGGAGTCGAGTCCCCGCTGATTGTCCCGCTGGACTGGTTGATGGCTCCACCCGCCGTATTGCGGAGGAACATCGCCTTGACCGTCTCCTGGTTGCTGCCGAAGTTGTGCGTCCCATTACAGAACGCCTGGCAGTCGCGGACGACTACGCGGCAGTCGGCGACACTGTTGCCCGCCAGACGGATGCCGTAGCGATCCGAAGACGTTGTGAGTCGTGCCCCCCAACCGTCCGTCCGAATGCCTTCGATTAGGACCAGGTCGGAATCCTGGACAAGAATGCCGTCCGAGAACGACGACGCCAGCGAGTATTCAAAGGTGTAGGCGTTGGGGTCGTCGGCTGCATTCGCCATGCGAATATGCAAGCGGCTCGTGCCCGAGTTCCAGTGCCATGCGTAAGTACTTCCCCCAGCTCCGGCCGCAGAGTTGAAGTTCCGAAGGTAGTTGGCCCGCTTATCTTTGACGGTCGTTTCGCGAACCCAGCCGACTTCTGACGCTACCGACCGATACCATGTACCATCCACGCCGGTATTGTCGGTCCAACCAGACGCCGCCACCGCAACCGTGAAGTTACTGAAGAGCGGAGGCGCCGCCGACGTAAAGGAACTTGGCGTCCACGTGCCGATCTTGACCTTCGACAAGCCATTGATGGTCAGGCCCGCCGTCTCCGCCCACTCATCCCCGCACTTAAAGAGGAAGGTGGTGTTGCTGGCCATCAAGGTCTGTGCGTGCGCGAGCGTTTGCTTTGGGGACGCTAGCGTTCCGGGGTTGGCGTTGTTTCCGGTTGTCGAGAAATAAAGGACGGTGTTTCCGGATACCGCCTCTTCCACTTCCTGCTGCCGGGCAGCCAGAAGCTCGCGGTACCAGTCGAACCACGCCAAGGTCTTTGGGTTTGGCATCGCGCCGACAAGAGACGTGTATCCGTTTGCCATGGCGGTTAGCTTCCGATCTCGGTAGCGATGTGCTGACCGATCACCTGGTTGCCGGCCAGGATCTGGCACATCCGGTTGGTCCGTGCCTGCAACGCACCTGGAAAGAAGACAGCCGCCTCGATCTCGGCGGCCGTCTCAGACCCGAAAGTATTCCTGAGCAGGTTGCGCTCATGCGTGTTGAACGTGCTCAGCGGCGTATCGATCTTGGTGATGATCGAGTTGGCAATATCCCCGAAAGGAATCAGTCGCCGAATTGCCGCCTTGCCGTTGTCATTGAGAGCCATGAGCACACCCTCCTCGTTTGTGACATTACCTCCTGGCAGCAACTAGACTGCCGGGCGGATCTGAGCAGCGTAGACGTAAGCACACTCGAAGTAGTGCGCGGTCGCTTCAGCCGTCAGGACGTAGCTGACCAACTTCATCTCGGTCGCCAAAGCATCGAAGGTTGTCTCGGGAGTGGTGTACACCACCGTGCCGTCGATCTCGAAGGTCGCAACGCCGGCCGTCGCCGAAGTCGGGACCCATGTGATGCGAAGATGGACCCAGGTGTTGCTGGTGAAGGCACCGCAATCGGTGTCTTCCCGAAGCGTCGTGGTGATCTGGTGGACCGCACGCCAGACGGAGCCGCCCTCCGCCTTCCAGAAGAACAGGCCGCTCATGTTGGCGACCAGTGCGCCCGATGTGGTAATCGGAACCGCCGCCGCTGCGGCATTGACCATACCGAAGACGTAGTTCTGGTTCGCCGTGGTGGCGACTGGACGGACGCGCGTCTCGTAAACGATCGCACATCGCGGCGAGAACAGGAAGCACTCGTTGGCACCAACGAATCCCCAGGTCGCGTTGTCGGCAGCGTTCGCCGCAAAGCGAAGCATGCCGCCCTGGATATCCTGGACAGAGGTGGTTCCGCCAGAGCCGACGGTCGCCAGGCTGACCGGAAGAGTGCTTCCGCCCAGGAACTGCTCGTAGATCTCAATCACGCCGCCGCGACGCGCCAGGTAGTCCTGGACCAACGCATTGAGCGTGTCTGTCTGCGGGCCAAGAGTCGAAGGACTCGGGAGCTCGCGGGACGGCTCAATGATCCAGAAAGCGTCATTGCTTTTGACGGTCTTGCCGGCGTACATCGCATCGCCCCATCCGGCGAAGTCGCTGTTGCCGACGAGCTTAGCGTAGCCATCGACCGTGAGGCCATGGCCGTTGGCCGCGTAACGGAACGGCCGGCCGGCGACACTGGTCAGGTCGCTCCCGGTGCCGTTACGGACCAGGCGAGCCCGCAGCCGACGCTGCGTGCCGTTCTCGGTGTCGCGGAACTCAACCACGTCACCGAGGACGATATTGCCAGGGGTGCTGCTTGGCGTTGCCTCATAGAGGGTCTCGCCACGCTTGACGGTATGAAGCAAGTCAGTTGCCATGGATCAAGTCTCCAAACAAATTTGACGAAAACCCCTCTATGAGTCAGGAGGCTCCCTGGTTAGGAAGCCATGAGCTTGGTCTGGTACCGCGGGCTCTTAAACCGCATATTTCCGAAGCTGTTGATAAGGAGCAGGTACGCCTGGCGTTGGACATCCCACTCCGGACCCTTGACTTCGAACATCTTCGGGTACATGCACATGAACTCGATCTTCGAGAAATCGAGGAAGTACCCGACCTTGGTATCATTGGCGGAGCTCGAACGCGGCAGACCGTACTCGGTCGTCACGTCGTAGCCGTCGAACCGCAGCCGCTGGAAGCCGAGGCTATGCAGCGGGGTGTCTGTCGATGTGACCTCGATCTTCTCCTTGAGACGCAACTCGTCCTTGAGCTCGCCCAACCACTCACGGTCGAGCAGGAAGACCTTGTTCTTGTCATCGCCCGCATTGCGGTAACCACTGGTGCAGGCGTAGCTCATCGCCGCCATGCAGTTACCCTTCCAGGTCGTCGCACCCGTCCCGTAAGCGGTGGAGCGGATATCGATCACCAGGGGTGACCATGCTTCGTAAGAGATGTCGCCGGCGCCGTTCGGCCACTCAACGTTGGTGGTGCTTGGTGCGTAGCTCCAGGATCCACCGAAGGTGCCGAGGCTGGTGCTGATGTTCGCGTAGGTGTCGCTGGGATTGAACACGCGGGAGTTGCCTGTGAGCACCGAGCCTGTGGTGCCGAAGATCGACTCCAGGCCATGCCACTTGTTCTCGTTCCCCGAGGCGTTGCCGTCGGTGTAGACCTCGCCGTGGATGAACTCCTCGCAGTCCTCCATCAAGGTCTCGGTCATCTCGCTGAAGATCTTGACGATCGCCTGCGGTCCACGGTTCTTGAGCTTGTCCATCTCGGACAACGCTTCCGTCGCCGTGTAGCCACGCCAGTCGAGGATCGGCCGCTCGAGCCGATTCATACGGCCGAACTGCATGGTCATAAAGTCCTCGTAAGGACTCATGGTCGCACGCTTCTTCTTGATCGGCCAATCGACATAATCGCCGGAGCAGTTGTACTTGATCCGGCCCAGCTTCTCGAGCATTCCGAAGAACACGCGATTCCGCAACGCTGCCGGCTCAGCCTCGCGGAGGTAATCCGCGATTGTCGACCGGACGATTCCAACCCAACTTGGCATGGGATTGCCCCCTTAAAACTGACGGTGAACTCTCTCGACACACGTTGCGGAAGAACTGTTGCTTGCGAGCGACCTTATTCGAAGTCGCTCGGCGGTAGACCCGCTAGACTCTTTTGGAGCCGCTCGAAGAGTCCAAGACCCTCCTCTGTGTTCCCGGCGCCATCGGCTCCGTTGTGTAGCGCACCAGCCTGGCTCGGCACGCGGGCCGCGCTCTGCACGTAACGATCTTTCGCTGCCTGGCTCTGCGCGGCCGACGTGGCCGGAGCCTGGACCGGAGCGACACCTCCGGGCGCAGCCGGTGCGGCCGGTTGCTGGCCTCCTCCCCACAGCGCGGGAGCGTACTGGCTGTAAAAGGCGTGCTCGCGTTGGATCTGATCGAGAACGAGTTGGTGGATCTGGCGGGGATCGCTGACGCCGAAACGGTTGACGAAGTCGTTCGCCAGGTCGTAGTAACGCTGACCGAACACGGTAGCGACCCGCTTGCCCGTTGCCGGGTCGACGGTCGCCATGTGCGGCGCCAGCTCTTGCACGATCTGCGTTGCCGCGAACTCGTGATCGCGAGGCGTGAGAAGATCCTGCGTCACCATTTGGCGAACTTCGTCCAGGATCTCCTTCTTCCACAATTCCTTCGCGGGAGCCAGATAGCCGTCCGGGTCACGCGCGAACTGGCGGAGACGCTTTGCCTCCTCCATGCGGGAGTTGTTGTAACGCTCGACCAGGTTGGCTGGAGCGCCATGGACGGGAACCAGGTTCCCGGTCTCGTCCTGGCGGAAATACTGCATGAGAGAGTCGTCCCAGTCGATCGGATCTCCCGACCAGCGGGCGGCGCGCTCGGCTTCCTTCTGCCGCTGCGCTTCCTCTTGCTTCGCCTTGAGGAACTCCTGGAACTCCCCGCCGTACTGCTGCAGCATCGCGAGCTGATCGCGGTTCTGGTAGAGCTGTTGCCGCGCCATTAGGCCGCGTTGGAAGAAGGTTTCCTCGTCCTCATTGAGGCCCGTCTGGCGAAGCAGATCTGAGATGTGCGGACGTTGTGGTTCTTGCGGTACCGGCTGCTGTTGCTGGCCGGGAACCAGGCTCTCCGCTACCGGCGTCTCTTGCGGCTGCGGCCCCGACGATGGCGTCGGGATGGGCGTGCTCGGCGTCTCGATCGGCTGGCCATCGTCACCGACCTGGAAAAGCTCGGGACCTTCCGGTCCATTGCTGGTGTCGTCCAGGGTGGCGGTACCGCCCGACACATTCGCACCATCGTCCTCTTCCAAGAGCACAAAACGATCAGGAGTGGTCCAAAAGGTGGTAGATAGTGGCACAGTGCAGAACCTTTGCGGAAGGTTTGCCTGAAGAGAAAGGCATTGGGTAAAGGTAAAGAAAGGTGCGAAATGCACCCTTGAAGAGAGGGACCAGTGAAGAGAGGATTGCGAAGAGAGTTATCCGGCGAGCAGGAAAGGCTCCTCTCTTCAAAAGCCCAGGACCCGTCGGTCCACCCTGCTCGCCGGAAATTCTAGGTTTTTTTGTAATCAGGTGTCAACCTGTCTTTTATTTCCTCTCGGAGTTGTTCTCGCTTGGTGGCCTTTCCTGGGTCGATCGCGATGGCCAGCTCCACCTCTTCGTCGACGATGTCCTCGGCGATCGGAATGGACTCCATCGGCGGCCTCTCGGGCTGCTCGATATCCACGATGTTCCGCACGTTGAGCTTGTCTCGTTCGGCGATATAGCGAACGTCGCTGGCGTCGGAGACCCAGTCGTTTAACTGGTGACTGAAGAACTTGCCCGACTCGTTCCCTTCCATCAGGAGACGGTTCTCGTCGTGACCGAACGGCATCTGCTGGAGCGCCAGCATCTCGGCCATCCGGTGTGACTCACCGTTGGCACGCATGGCTTCGTACTCCGCCTGGATCTGCGGGTTGTCGGAGATGATTTCGTAGGTGCTCATTTTGCCTCCTTGGTCAGTCGCTCGATACGAGCATTGACCCTATTGATCACGGCGTCGACCCGGTCCATTGCCGCATCGAACTCATCGCGGGTCCGGTCGAACAGATCGGCCACCACCGGGAATACCTGGTTTGTGACCTTGTCGATCTGTTCTTCGTCGGTTAGCGCTCGGGCGACCGCTTCCCGGATGACGACGCTGATTAGGTAACGACGTGTGATCGCGTCATCGACCCCTGCGAGGCAGGACAGGTTGTCGCTCATCCCTCACTCCTCTCTAGGCCGCCGGCGGCATCCCCGCTCCTGCACCGAGCATCATCTGCGGGGAAATCCCCGGCGGAACCACAAAACGACTCTGGTCGATCTCTTGCGACCGTGCCCAATGACCCAGCACGGCGTTGATCAGTTGCGGATCTCCCGTCTGTGCATAGATCGTCTGCGCGATCGGCAGGATGATCTGCAGCGCCTGCGTTGCCTGATCCTGCTCGCGGGCCAGGTTCGGCTTGCGGGCACTACCGCTCTCGATCGTGTAGTCGAGCTCGCGGACGACCGTCTCGATGTCCGCCGAGTAGATCAGTTGCTCCCACAGCATGGCGTGGTACTGGCCCATGACCGGAGCGATGTCGACTTGCGGAACCAGGAACCACCGGGCCGCCATCGCGATCCCCTTATGGACCTTCTTCATGAAGTTCTCCATCTTCTCCGCCATGTCGTTCGGCCGCACATTCATCGCCTCGCTCTTGATGTTCGCCTCTTGGGCGCTGCGGAGCTGGTTCTCCGTCTGTCCGTAAGCGAGATCCAATAGGCCGGTCCGTTTGTCGAAGGCGGCGCTCACCAGGTTGTAGATCTTGATGAGTTCGCTGGAGATGTCTGGACTCTTGAGCCACTGAACGTAATCATTGATCGACTTCCCGTTCAGATTCGGGATCGGGATGACGTCCCAGTTCATGCCCTTCTCGAGTGCCTTGCTGAGCAGCTCATGCGAATCCTCAGCCACAGCGATAAACTGCCGTGCCGACTTGACGGAGTGCTCCATCAGGAACGACGCGCACCACTGCAGCCAGTACAGTTCGCCGAGCGCCGGCTTCATGTGCGGCGTCGGCCAAGCCATCGTCGGGTGCGGGTGGAAGTCCAGGACCTCGCAGGGCCAACCACCGTCGCCCCAGTACGGAATCGGCCAGGCGAGACGGTCGGCGATGTCCTGCGTCAGCATCGGTCCCGCACTGATGACCTCCTCCGGCAGGTTGAGGAAGAACGGGCAACCTTCGCAGACCGCCAGGTAGACATAGTCGGAGGCGTAGGTCTCCGCGAACTCGTCATACGAATCCGAAAGGGGACCCTTGAACCGATCGCCGACACCCATCTTGGAGTACACTTCCCACCAGGTCACCATGTCGCAGGTATCGCCCATCTTGCGGCGAGTTTTGTTGAACGTGTCCCGCGTTCCTTTGGCTCGCTGGTTGTAGCTCTCTGCCTTCGCGTACTTCTTCATGGATTTGTACGGCAGGCCGAACCGCTTCTCGACCGACCACCACGGCATGACCCGCTTGCGAGCGATCCAGCTTGCCCCCATGAACTGCGTTGCATCCGGGTCAATGATCAGGTTGTCCACGGAATCGAAGAACGCGCCCGCGATCCGCTGCTGCTGGCTCGGACCTTGGTAGATCTCAAACCACATGACGCCGCGACCTTTGACCAGGCCCTCCGTCAGGGTGAGCCGCGTATTGCCACGCATGTCGAGCTCATCCGCGGAATACTTGATGTAGCTCTCCATCAGCTTGCCGCGGAGCTCCATCTGCGCCCGCCGCTGCTGGCTCTCCATTTCCAGCATCTGCATGATCATGATGTTGCTTGCTCCGAGGTTTGCCGGATCGATCGGCGCGATCTCGCGAGGACGGATGATCGGCACCGGGTTCTTCTGGTAAATCATCGGAGCGTACAATTGCTCGAACTCTGCCGCCTTGTTGATGACCGGCTTGAAGGTCATCTTCGGGATCGGTGCTTCCTGGTCTCCCGAGAAGAACCGGCTCTCTTTGACGGACATATCGTCGAAGACGTGCGCGTAGTCTCCGTCGTAGAAGTCCCAGCATTCGTCAGCGTACTGGCCCCACACCTCCTGCTTGTGCTCGCAAGCGATCTTGATGTGTGCCGTCCATAGATCGACGAGGCCCTTGAATAGACCGGACCCAGTCTCGAAGCTTCTGGACATTGGCATCGCTGACTCTCCTCTCTCAATGAACTATTCGAAATCTTCGAAGAGTTACTCAGCCGGCAGCAGGCTTTCCTCTTGCTTGGCGTCCTCTTCGGGCGGGAACAGTTTCAGTAGCTCGATCAGCTTCTGCGTCCGCTGGGTATGCTTCCACATCCCCTGCTTGCGGACCGTCGGATTGGTCTTCAGGTCTGGATCGTCGACATGGCGAACCGCTTCACGGAAGACGGCCGCGCCATTTGCTTTGACGATCGCCAGGTCCAACGAATTGCGATAGATGCTGATCACGTGCGCCGGGCTTGGCGTATCGTTGGCCAGGTAACGGAACTCGACGATGTCGCCGATCTCCACCTCTGGCATCACGAACGCGACCGCGTCTGCGCTCATGCCCGGCTCCTCAGTCGGAGGCATCTTCTCTTCCGGTAACAATTCGGTCTTAGCCTTCGCCATCGAACTATCTCCTTGCTCTTTTCCGCGAGTCTCCACGCGGGCCTAGAACTCCTTGAGACGGCATCTTGTCGCTCTTGGAGAAAAACTTGTCCATCCGCTCCTTGATGGCGACCAGAGGCGAGGCCGCCTTCTTTTTTGCTTCTGGCTTCATCCACCGGATCTTCGCTGCGGCGAGGTACTCCGCGCAGGTGACCAGGTGGTTATCCTTGTCGACGCGAACCGACTTGCCGTCCTTGTTCTTGTCGTAGATCTGATGCGGCATCTCTTCGCAGAACGAAGGGCACCGGCCCTTATGGACCTTGAACCGAGGCTGTCCGCTGCCGCGGATCCGCAGCCACTGATGCAGGCTGTTCTCGCGTCCGGCGATATCCGTCGATCCCCACTGAAATCCGTACCCAGTTCTGCGGGCACGCACCTTGAACTTCTTGAGCGCCTGGGCGTAGTGCCACTCGACCGACTCCCCGGTGACCATCGACCCCTGCCGTCCCATCTGGTGGTCGATAATGATGGCTTCCGGGATGCGGTCGCCCAGGATCCGCTTCATGCCGCGGCCGAACTTGTCGGGCGTCCCGCGCTCGATGTAGAGCTCCGCGAACGCCTCGATGAATCGCTGATCCTTGGGAACGTCATCGGGCGGAACTGCGACGAAGAGTGCTGCCAGGCGTTGCCGGCCAGGGTCGACCGCGACGTAGATCGTCCAGTCCTGCGGGATCTCGTGGGCCGCAACGCCGTGGGCTCCCTCCGGGTCGAAGTCGGGGTAGACCTGCAGGTTGTTGATGGCAAAGCCACCCTCGATGCGGACCCGGCGTTGCGCCGCGCTCAGCGTGTTAGCGAACCGCTGCATTTCCCGCTTACCGATGAACTCGTTGTGCATCGAGTTGAGCACGATCGCGAAGTAGTCCGGATCACGCTTGGATGGCTTGGTCGCCTTCTCGTAGAGTTCCCACAGCTTGCGGGTCGAGTGCTGCGCCGTCGCTCCCCAAATGAAGATCCCCTCGCGGTCGGTCAGACCACGGACCATTTCCTCGAACCACTCGTCGCCGATGATTTCCTCGTCGAACACACCGACGTCGATATCGAAACCCTGGCGTGGGCTGGCCTTCGACGACAGGCAGGTGAGGTGCCAGATCTGCTCCTGGCCTGCGTCGAAGGAGTGGAAGGTACATCCCTTCGGAATGCGGCTCTTGCGCTCCTCCCAGTCGATGTCGGTGTCATCGTAGAACCGCTTCGGGATCAGCGGTGGAGCTGGACGGCGCAAATGCTTGTTCTCGACGTCCCACTTGTTGTTGGGCAGGTACGGACGCCAGGCGTTGGTCTCGGGGTCGCGGATGATAAAGAACGGACCGTAGGCGGTCAGCTTCTTCCAGCAGACAGCACCAATGTGAGCCAGGTCCTTGCCGACCAGGTACATCTCGCCGGTCTTGCGGAAGTTCTTCTTGGCGTTGGTGAGGATTCGGGCCATCTCGTAGTGGGTGGTGATCGTTTTGCCGGAACGGTTACCACCCAAGAGGAGACGGACGAAGTTCTTCGCTTCCAGGAACTGCTTCTGCTTCTTCATCGGCACGAAGAGTCGAAGCGACTCCAGCTCGCGATCGGCGATCTCCGCCATATACTCGCTGAGCTCACGCAGGCTGCTTTGCAGCACCAGGTCACCGAACGAGTTGTCGAAGGCGACGTGCTTGTTGCCCGCGTCGTCGACATAGACCGTCTGCTCGTCGTCCGCGTCGAGGATTGCCTCGACATCGTCGCGCAGTTCGTCCGGGATCTTGATGTTCCGGAGCTTCGCGTGGATGTCACCCTTGCGGCTGCGTGGCATTTTCTTCCTCTAGCGGCGCCAACAGTTCTCGGACCTCGACGTCGATCGGGTCTTCCTCCGCGGGCTTTGGTGGCGGGGGAGGGGGTGGTGGTTCCGGGAGGTCGATTCCCAGGGTGTCTTTGAGCATGCGGATCTGAGTCGACGATACGTGGCTTTCTCCGAACCGATGCAGTATCCCGTCGATCAGCTCCTGCCGCTGGTTCTTCAGCTCGTCGAGCGACAGCTTGGCTAGCTCGACACGCTCGTGCGTCTCGCCCATCCGCTCGACCACGGATACCGCCAGCTTGAGGATGTTGAAGCGGACCATGGGAGAGATGTCGTCCGCCTCGAGCAGGCAACGCAGGCAGTGGGCCAGGCCGCGAACCCCTTTGAACTCGGACAGGATAGCCCGGCCCATGTGCTTGGAGTCGATCTCAGCAATGACATTGCCCTCCTTGTCTATCGACAGGAGGGCATTTCTGAAAACGGCACCGGTGAGCTTCTGCTCTTTCGGCCTAGCTTTGCGGCCCACTTAACGCCTCACGCTGCTTCTTAGACGACAACTCGATCGTGGAGTTGTCGTCGTTTAGGACCTGGTGCCTGCGGGCGGCGATAGCTTCGGCACGAACCCGGAAGAGGATGTCGTCCCCGCGGGTCCGATCCGCCTCGCGGTGGATCTGGTCGAGCAGCACGAACAGTTCGACCGCCGCATCCTTCCACGCCTTGAGCTCCAAGTCCTTGTCCATGGATCAACCATCCAAATTTGTTGGATCGTTCACCGGCTTAATGGACGGCGCTTTCGCGGTCGAACTCTGCCGGAGCCTCCGGGGTTTCCTCCGGGACATCCTTAGCACTGAGGTCGGCGCCAATGGAGGCGTCGTAGCCGTCCTCGCCAGGCAGCACCTCGCGCGGCGTGCCTTCGACGCGGGTCAGTTCTTCGCCGATCTTCTGCAGGGTTCCGATGGCGGCCGCTTGGGCTTTGATCATGTCCTCGGGATCGGACGACATCGAGGCCGCGTAGATCTCTTCGACGCGGCAAGAGAAGTTGTTGGCCAGGTCTCGCAATACTTCGACTCGCATAAACCATCCTTTCAAAAGAGAGAAGTTCCGGGAGTGGGACTTGAACCCACGGCCTCTTGGTTATGAGCCAAGCGAGCTACCACTGCTCCATCCCGGTTCACCGCCGTCGCTTCTTCCGCTTCGGCTTGATTTGCCTTTCGATCTGTGCCCGGTAATCGCACCACCGGATCCACTGCAGGTCTTCCTCGGTCAGCTCTGGTTCCTGATCCATCGACTTGATGGTTCCCAGCGCCATCACAATGACGACGACGAAGTAAAAGCCCCACAGGATGCCATCACCGTGCGAAATAGCCACGGCTGGCCCCCCCTACCAAGCCGACAACCGGGCCGGGGGAGCCAGGCCCGCGGATGTCATGGGTCCTCGATCCACACGAGGCGACCCTTGCGTGACTCCATGACCTCGATCTCTCTCCCCAGCATCCGCATCGCCGCGCCATTACAGAGCTCGGTGAACCATTCGTCGCCAGGCTTCGGCCACACCTCGGGCTTGTGGGACAGACACGTCTCCGTTTGCTCGGGAGGCATCGCGGTGAACATGTGCTTGCCGTTGGCCCGCCGCGTCAGGTACAGACGCAGCGGCTTGCCGGGAATGTGTCCACCAAAGAGAGACAGGTCGACGCTCAACGCTTTACTCCACGACGAAGGATGCGTTGGCGTCCGCCTGGATCAACACGTCTGGACCGCTCTGCAGGTTGACGCTGCCGACTGCCGGAACGACGTCCAGGAACCGCTTCGACGGCTTCGTCTGCCGGTAGGGTGCTGCCTGCGAGCTGTTGATGTTGATCCGGCTGATGTTGTTGACCAGGAAGAACGAGCGATTGAAGCTGGACACAACGCTCGAAGCCTGCAGCGCGCCGACCGATGAGAGGCTTCGGACTCCCGGCCATTGATTTGATCCGCCGAAACTATCGAGATTCACCGGACGGCCGAAGACCATCGACGCCCCTTCGAGACTGTCGGTGGCATGCGATTCGAGAATCAGCGTCCCGTCGTCGTAGCCGGTCCCTTCCAAGGGATTCGCGTTCACCTTGGTGTCGTGGTAGATCCGGATAAAGTTGGTGCCGCCAGGCTGTAGTGCGAAGTTGAGGAAAGGCGCCGCGGCGGTCGTCCGGACGCTAATGCCGAGCACGACCGTGATCTCGTGATCGACATTGAGGCCGGTACCTGCGGGGCCGTCGTTGGGGATCGGAGATCCCTGCTCGTCGGCCAGCGACCCAACCGACGCCTGGTAGTAGAGCGTCCACTGCTCGCCGGCCATCACGCCCTTCGACAGCGAATTACCAACGACGAAATCGATCGCACCGACCTGGAACGTCGGCTTGGCGCCAGCGCCATCGGGATCGAACGGGAAGCCTGCCTGCACGCTGGATGTCAACAAAAGGCACAATGCCGCAATTACGAATCTGGTCATCGACGTGATCCTTTCCAATACCGTTTGACTAAAGCCCATGCCAAGTGAAGGAGGTACCTCACCGGCACTTGCCGTTCTTGCACGACCTCGCCCGCCCGAAGAGTCCCCGGCGCACCGGACGCTCTGTGTAGAACGATGTCGTTTCCCAGTACCCTTCGACGACTTCAGGGGCAGGCTCCTTGATCGTCGTAACGGTGCGCGTCTTTTGCTTGGTCTTCACGCTGCACTTGCCGTTGAGGCAGGGACTGTCGGCGAGGACCGGAACTCCTGGCCCCGAGGCCATAGACCCGGTGAAGGTGTAGGTGGCATTGGGGTGGCAGTTGCCGTTGAGGCACTCACCGCTCGCGCAGTTGGAGATGTCCTCGCAGACGCAGTCAGCTCCGCAACTGCACACTTCCGTAACGTTGGCCAGCGGCTCAGGCTTCACGATTTTCGTCGTGAACCGCGGATCGACCGGAGGGGCCTGCGGGGGCAGATCGCCTGCTGCCAGCACCATGACAATGAACGTAATCATTCGAACACTCCTTCGGAGAAAAGAACACTTCCGTTACGCGGCCACCGCACCCGTGACCCGCAGGCCGACGGCGCCGTTCGGGATCGCCTTCGAACCGGTCAGGACCGAGAAGCCCTTGTCACCCCAACTATCCGTCCACGAATTGCGGATGCGGATGCCGTATTGGTTGCGGCCGAGGTCGACGGCGTCACATCCCTTGACCGAGTGACCCCACCAGTTGAAATCGAGGGCGCAGGGGATGTTCGATAGCAGACAGGAGATCACCATGTCGAAGGTCATCTCCTGGTCGTAGTCCGCCAGGCGAAGATCGATCCAGCCCTCAGTGACGAGGAATTGCGTCATCCGCTCGCGGCATCGCGGCTCGTAGCGATTAAAGTCGCGCGAGTGTTCGGGCCACTCACCGTCTCCGCTCCCCATTGGCGCCACGCCGCGTTCCATCAGGAATCGGGCGGAGAGACCGCACCAGCCACCCTGGTCGGCACCACGCTTGATGGTCGCGGCAACGGAATGCGGGTTCAGTGGGATGTGCGGCTGATTGTTGAACGCCCGGATCGTCTGGACGCATCCCACCGTCGAGTAGGCCCAGCAGTAGCCGTGGCCATTCTGATCCGTCGACGGGATGCCCGCACGAAGAAGGATGTCCGAGAGGTTACTCTTGGTCGCTTCCTTCTCCTTGATTCGCTCGGACCACTCGCTCCTCGGGATGAGCGGGATCTCAGTGGGTGGCGCCATCATCCCGTAGATCGAGGGATCGACGCTGTCGGGATCGTAGCCGCGGGCCTGGCCCATGAGGCTGTCGCGATGCTTCACTTCGTAAGCATCGTCGATGATCATTTCCTTCGGGTAAATGAGGCTCGCCATTACTTGGTCCTTACTTGGGCAGGTATTGTTTGCACAACTCAAGGAACTCCGTCGGACCCTTCGGAAGCGGTCCTTCGTAGCCCGTCTTGCCGTTGGAGATCACCACCCAGGGCAGCTCCTTGCGGTCGCGTGTCATCGCCTGCTTCCAGATTTCGAGATCGCCACCGATATTGAGATCCTGGTCGTAGATCCGGTAGCCGGGCTGCTTCTTCCCGTTGCCGATATCTTCCGCGACACAGTTCTTGTTGAGAAACTCCCTGACGTCCGCGCCCGCGAGAATGACCTGCGTCTCGATCGGGTACTTGGTCATCTCGCCGGACTCGTAGACGATCAGCACGCGGAGCCCGTCACCCGGAATCGGTGCCGGCGGAAGTGGCTCCGGCTCTGGATCCGGGTCTGGCGTTGGCCCCGGTTCTGGATCTGGAGACGGGCCAGGATACTTGATCGTCAATACGTGCTTATGGGTCCCCAGCGACGATTCATCTGATGCGGCCAGGACGAAGATGTAGGTCGCCGCTTTCTCTCCAGGCTTGAGGCCGCTAGAGAAGATCGCTCGCAATCCGCCTTCGACCGGCAGATAGGTCTTATCGCTATTGGCGAGCATCCACGAGTAATTCTTGGCGCCATCGGCTTTCGCCGTCAGGACGACCAAGTCGCCTGGCGCTGCTTCCGTTGGGCCCTCAATCTTCACGTCCAGAGAAAATGCGGGAACAACCGCGCATCCAGAGAATAGAGCCAGGAAGCAGTAGAGCCAGAAGCGGAACATCTTCATGGGACCATTAACCTCGCGACAAGACCAGGTATGCCACCACCGAGCAGAACGCCAGCAAGATGGCGATATCGAACAGGAGTTGACCGAGCTCGATACCGCCCTTGTCCGGCATGACATGGTTCCTTTAGCGAACGACGAACCGTTCGAAGGCTGCCAGTGCCAGGTCGATCAGCAGCTTCCACACAAGCGGTCCTTGGACCTCGGAAGTACCCTCTTCCGGGAAGAGAATCTCCTTGAGGTTCTCGGCTTTGCCTTCGAGCGTCACGGGAACGCTGCTGGCAGCACCGATTACATGCGGACCATCGGGATCTCCGAGCAGCACGTCAGCGCCAGCGCCGAGAACGACGTAGGCGTCCTTGACGACCTCCGCCTTGCGCTCGCCGACCTCTTTGGCGAGGACGATCTTGACCAGTTCTTTGCCGGCTTCGAGTCCTTGTTCCGGCGTTGGGTAGGTAAAAGTCATTGCGGAAGCTCCTTTACTTTGATGGAACAAAAAAAACGTCTAAGGTGTCTCTAGCGTGTTTGCAGCGTTTCGAGGATCCTCGATATCTCCCGCTGCGTTTCCGTCATTTGCTCGAGCGACTTGGCTTGCTGCACGAGGACTTCCGCTTGTTGCGACAGGACATTGCCTTGCTGGTTCTGCGCGTCCGCCATCGTTTCCAAGGTGGCGCTGGTCGTGATGTCGGACTTCCGTAATTGCTCGATCAGGCCGGTGTGGGAATTGACCAGCGGTGTCACAACGTTTTTCGCAAGCCAAAACGCCGCAAGCACCATGAAACCAAAGGACCCGAGCCGCTCGATAATGGCCATAACGTCCAAGGTGACTGGCTCCATAGGGGGCTTTCCCTTTTCTTTTGGGTGTGAAAGAAACGGCCCTACGGAAGATTTCGGCAAAAAGGCCGACCGACAAAACGCGATGGGGTGACGGGGTGGATATGGGGTGACGGGGTGGAAATCATGCGGGGACTGGCCCACCCCTGAGCCGGTCCCCGCAATTCTTCTGGCTGGCGCCATGGCCCCAGCCTGCGCGAAGGCATTCTAGCTAGATGCCATTTCGCGCGTCAAGGCTTGCTGATGGCGAGGGCTTACTCGTTTGTTGCCTCAGCAATGCACTCATCGCAAACGAGACCTCCGAGAATCCATCGCCAGCCGGCTTGATGTAGCCGCTCCGCACAGGCTCTAGCGCACTGATCTCTGTCGCCCTCAAATACCGTCTCGCCTTCCGCGACCTTGGTGTCGCATCGCCAGCACTTTACCGAGAACTGCCATTGTTGCGTACCGGTCAAGTTCACTTCGATTTCGCTGATCTCTTGGTCACTCATCTTTGGCCTCCAGAAAATAAACGAGTGTTGCACGCTGGACAGAACCATCCGATTCCGTCGAATCGTGGTTTCGTTCTGCGAACCCACTGCCTGTCAATCGCTGCCTGTTCGCATTCGAGCAGGTTCGTTCCGGTTACATCCAGACGATTCGTGCATCCGTCGCAATCCACGATCGCGTTTACCTCGATTACCTCAAGTGGCATCAGGTTGTCCTTTCGGTAAGAGGCTGATGGCGTGGTCCATGGCCTTCTGTGGTTCTTCGCAGTTTTCCGTACACCAATCACAGTCGGCGTCGTGGCTGCAATCGTGAGGCGTGTTCCAAAAATGCGCCTCCGCCTCCACCGCCTTGATGCAGGCGGCAACGCACTCGGGGGTGTAGCCGCGAGTGATGTCCTGGATTTTCAGCATGCGTACCGCATCCTCGACCGTGTTGAACGTCATCGGATGTGGCCGGGATAGCTTCAGCATGTCTTCCGGTGTCATGTCGTCTCCTCTGGCAAGGCCGCTACCTCATCCGCCTGTGCCGATCGTCCCTCCTCGATCTCTTCTTTCAGATGCTTGAGCACCACGTCGAACCACTCGGACATCTTGCGCACTTGCGCCGGCGTCGGATTCTTTGGCCGAGTAAAGAGCACTGGACTGCCAGATGGGAGATAGAATACCTCCGTGACCATCTCTGACGGTCCACCGCCAAGATGGTGACTATACGTTCGCATGGGCTCATCGATCTTTACAGGCACGTTCACGATCATGGATTCACTCCTCTGAAAGCAACTCAATGGCCTTGTCTGTTAATCGATCGAACGCACAATCATACTCGCCTTCGGACTTGTAGTGACGTATCGCCTCAACGCACGCCTCCACCGCCTCAGGCCTCTCGATGAGCAGTCGCCGGGTGGCGGGAGAGAGACGGTCACACCCTCTCAGTAGCTTGCAACTCACGCAGTCGCACTCAGAGCAGCCTGACTTTTCGTGATGTCGCTTGAGGATGTCCTCGCATAGCTCGCAGATCAGGCACGCTCCATCCGTGTACCCATCGCAGCAGTCGCATGGTATCTCACTCACCGTCCGCCTCCTCTCTGGCCAACTCAATGGCACCTTCGAATACCGCGATTACCTCGGCCTTGGTGCGGCCGGGTTCGTCGTTCCAATGTTCGATATTGCCAACATAATCTACTTTCGCCACGTCGCATACCAATCGTAGTGCTGGACCGTAATCGTCCTTTTCTGGAAAGTAAGACGACATCACCAAACTGGAAGCGGTGCACCACTCACAGGCTTCATCGCTCCACGGCACCGTCTTGGTTCCGTCACTTTTCCTCGCATAACTTCCCTGGCACCATCCCCGCTTGATCCTCTCAAGGCCGCGCTCCAGACGTTCGACTGTGGTCATGCTTCACCTCTCTACTCAAAGAGTCCGTCCGTGAATCAACTTCTCAGTCAATCGGTGCAGTGCCTTAGATGGCGTGAAATCGTCCGTGATTTGCCTTTCTGCCAGGCGTCGGAACGGACATCATCCATCGTTTCTCCTTCTCTCATGGCAACTGCTGTGTAGCTTCCGAGAGGATTGCGGAACAAGTGCATTTGCCAACCGTTGTCCAGCAGCTTCGATAACTCGTCTACATTCCACGATCTCGCAGCCCGTATCCGTTTCACCACGCACGCTGGGCAAATCGGCGCATCAGACATAGCCTTGCAACCACACTCGACGCAATTCGATGTCACTCTTCCGCAGCCTGAGTACATTCTCCACCTCCCATCCTCTTGGCCCACTCCTCCGGGGACGCCTGCACGATCGGACACCAGGAGGGGGTAGGCGTTGGACCGTGTCCGATAAATCCGGTTCCGACAATTCGTGGATGTTGACAGTACGACCGTTCGTTTCCTGGCATCTCGGATACCCATCTCGACCTAACTAAGTGAACGCATCCATTGCACGTTACAGTCGCCACCACGCTCGGCCCTTCGCCGTCCGGTGGCTGATAGATGGTTTCAGTCGGCATGGGATGGCCTTCCATTTTTGCTTTCGTACTCGCCACGGATTCCCCAGTACAACTGTTCAAGTTCATCCTTGCTGCTCGGTGGCCTACCGTGTGCGATGGCTGACAATTCGCTATCAGCCGCCACCAGCAAACCCCTTAATCTCATCAGGCACGACTCGATAATCTCTTCAGCCTCGTCCTCGTCAAAACCTTCAATGTGCAAACAAGGCCACCGCATACTGATGGCATCAACGATCTCTCTGGATACTCTCACTTTTCACCTCTCTTAGTTTTCACCGGTTTCACGCACCCCCGAACCCCTCTTTCACGTTGGACGCTATCTCGTCTTCAATGTCCCCGGCACGTCCTTCTAGCCACGACCGCAACGCCTCTCGCAGTTTTGGATAGTTGGACAAGTCGGCCTTGGCGCGATCGCCAAAGTTAGTGATCGTCACCACGGCATCGGGTCCGATGGCATCATGTAGCGCGACAATGATATCCAGCTCGTCAGACAGGTTTTTCATGTGGACGATCTGGCGACGGGCACGATCGCCACGGGACTCTGGAGCCTTAGCCATCACTCACCCCCGTTCAGTGCGGCCACGATACGCTCGGCGAATAGCCTTGTCACATGCGTCATCGAAAAAAACGCGCCAAACGAGCTACGTACCGTCACATTCCCATATCCGGCAGGTTTAAATGGCTCCTCTATCCGCCACACCTCTGCGGGTGGTGGTTCGGCTGGCGCCTTCGGCTTGTCCAGTGCGTCCAATAGTGCGTCAGCGTCACCGACAGCCCATTCCGCTGCCTCGTGATTCATAAACTCAGCAGCACGGTATCCTGTCAATGCCGCACACGATGCCTCGAATCGGCGTTGCTCGCGGGTGTGCTTTGCTCGCAAACGTTGGTTCTCGGACATGATCCAGTCGATATCTGTCGGCAGTTGTGTTTTGGCGTAAGTTACTTTCGCCTCTAGTTCCGCCACATCTGCCTTGAGTGCGGCGTTCTCGGCATCTAATTCGACGAGCTTTAAGCCTTTGAATGCGGACTCTTCGGCTATCGTCTTGTAGTCTCTAGTCCACTGCTCGTCGCGCCTTTCCATCTCGCCACGCATCTCGTGGATGCGGTTGACGAAATCCACAAGCTTAAGTTCTAGTTTTGACACCAGAACATCTACGCCGCTCGCGTCTATCGTCCCATTGTCAATATCCCACGTCCACGGTGCTGGGTGTTTCTCTAGCAACTCATCTAGCGTCATCGCTTATCCTTTCAGTCGGTACCGTTGGTTCTTCGTTTTGCAGCCGCGCATTTCCACGCTTCCGCACTCGATCAAATAGCAGAGCAGATAACAGAGCTCGTCGGACGGCATGATCCCGTAGTAGGTCCGCACGAACGCCCATCGCTCCTGGCTGCCGATCCGTGTGGCGATCTCACGAAGGTTCAAACCCTCGCTCGACGCGAGCAACTTCAGCACCATTGACTCTCTCGTCGGGTTCTTAATCACAGCCAGTCCTCGATATCGCGGTACAGTTTCATCCAGTCCACATGCACGGGCTTGAGCTGGAATTTGCTGCTCGATTGCTCGAGCACCTTGGCGACACGCATCAGGCAGTGCGCCTGTGTGAAAGTCAGCCCGTGATGGTCTGCCATCGACGCCAGTTCCGGATGGACCACCAACTCCCTCTCCGTGAACTCTTCACCTTTCGCGAGAAAGTCCGTCGAAACATCCAGGCTCCGGGCGATCCGGATGAGCGTGTCCGACCTTGGTTGGCTACCCTTCTCGATCTCGGACACAGCGCTGCGAGATAACTCCGATCGCCGCGTCAGCTCCGCGATCGACAGACCGATCTCTTTTCGTCGATCTCTGACCCTGGCTCCGATCATCGCGTCAGAACCCTCCTTTCATCATTGCCCCGAAGCGTGCCAGCAAGAGCGCCTCCGCCTTGCCGTGGTGCTTCTTCTTCGAAAGATCGACGGATGGATAAAAGGACCGCGCCTTCTCTAGGCTCAAGTCCTTGTCCTTCCGCTTGATGCCGTAGGCGGGTGCCCATGTCCTCCAGGGAACCTCGTCGCTCGCGATCCCCACGAGGAGCATCTCAAGCTGACCCAGGCTGCGGCCGAGCTGGAAGTTGACCATCGGAACCGCGAAGCCGGCGCCTTGGCTGCTGTCGTTCTGGTCGTAGACGCTGGGCATCTCCGTATCGAACATCGTTCCCTGTCCACCCTTGGAACGGAACGTCTTGGCCTTGGGTTGACTGCTGCCCATCTTGGCGATCGGGCCCAGTTTCTCGATGACGACGAAGATCTTGTCGCGGCCGTAAGAGAGAACTTCCAGGTCCCACAGCACCGTCAGCGCCTCGCGATCGACGCGGAGACGCTTCTTACCGCCGACGGTCTCCTGGTAGGTGGGCATCTCGAACGCTCTGGCATCCCCTTCGGAGAGGACCGCGATCGCGCCCGTAATTCCCGGATCGATGCCAACGAATGCCTCAAAAGCCATTGAGTTGCCCCACTCTCGGAACGTCACGAAACCGCACAAACTCCGCGTCAAAGTTCAGGTCGAACTCATCCACCGGACCGTCGCGATTCTTCGCCACCACGACGCCGACGCCGTTGCGTTTCTTGTAGAGGAAGATCACCGAGTCCGCGTCCTGCTCGATCGCACCCGATTCCCGCAGGTCGGAGAGCCGCGGTTTATTGTTCTCTCGCTTCTCGACATCACGGTTGAGTTGACACAGGCATAGCACCGGGATGTCGAGCTCACCCGCCAGGTCCTTGAGCCCGCGTGAGACGCCGGCAACGACTTCTTCACGCCGCTCGAACTTCGAGCCGCGGATAAGCTGCAGGTAGTCGACGATGACCAGGTCCAGTTCCTTCTTCATGGCAGCACGCCGGCAGGCGGAGCGGATCTTGCCAAGGGTCGTGTTAAAGAAGCGGCGAATCGACAGCTTAGATCCGCTGAGCCGATTGGCTGCGGCGAGGATCCGCTGCAGCTCCTCTCGCTCGTCGTAGAAACCGCGCGTCAAATCGGTCGCGTTCACCCGCGCGTTGCTGGCGATCAGCCGCTCGACGATCTCATGCTCCTTCATTTCGAGCGAGAAGAACTGCACATGCTTGTCTTCTTCGACCGACGCATAGTCGGCGATCTGTCCAGCGAAGGCACTCTTACCCACCGATGGCCTGGCCGCCAAGATGATCAGCTTCTGCTTTCGCAGGCCACCTAAGAGCAGGTCCAGGTCGGTGAAGCCCGACGAGATGCCGATATCATTCTTCTTGTACTTGCGATTTTGGATGGCCTCCAAGGTCTCGCTGATGACCTTCGGCAGCGGGATCTCGCGGCGCTGTCCCGCGTTGGTGCCGATCGCGATTTCTGCCAGCGTCTGCTCGGCATTATTCAAGATTGTCTGTGCATCGTTGCTTGGCTGGACCGCGCTTCGCATCATTTCGATTGATGTGTGATAGATCGTCCGCAGGATCTCTTTCTCGTGAACGATCTTCGCGTAGTAGCTGACGTTGGCTGCGGTAATTGTCTCATGGTAGATCTCCAGGATCGCATCCGCTCCGCCCACTTCTTTGAGCCACTTCTTCTTCGTCAGCGACTCCGCCAGGGTAAGCGGATCGATCGGCTCAAACACTTCGAACATCTCGCAGATCGTCTGGAATATCCGCTGGTGCTTGTCGGAGTAGAACGATTCCGCCTTGAGAACGCGCATGACATCAAAGAGGCAGTCGTTGTCTCGGAGAATCGAACCTATGACCGCCCGCTCCGCTTCCAAGGAATGCGGGGGGACCGTGTTGGTGATCTCATTCTTTCCTAGCGGCCGTTTCTGTTCTCTCGGACGCGCATCCTCACGCGATCGATGCAATGGACTAGCCCTCCATGGAGACGATCATGCTGCTGGCGATCCTTCGGCTGCGGCGGATCGCTTCCGCCAGCTTGTCGGCGTCTAGCTTGATGGCCCGTTCCAGCAAGCATTCGAGGTCCAGCTCGATGTCCTCGATGTCATCGATTCTCGTAACGCTTACCGTTGGCGAGTCATCTTTCCGCGTGTAGACTTCCGCGACCGCCTCTGCTCCATTGCTCAGGATCTCTTGCCGCTCCTCACGCGGCAGTTTGAGGACCTCTTGCGGGGCTGGCGACGACTCCTGCTTCTTCTTGCGACCGGAACGCGGCCTTGTGATGCCCATCTCCTGACGAATCAAGTACACCATGGCGGATGAGATATTGTTCGCGTTGCCGGCCGCACGCCACCGCTCGTTCACCTCGGGAGGAGACAGCGTCGGCTCTTTTCCCAGTAGGTCGCGCAGGAAATCGCTCTGTGTCATGGCTTCATGCCTCCAACTGTTCGCACAATTCCTTCAATTCCTCGGCGACGTATTTGAGGTCACCCGCCTCGTCCTTGTCTTTCTGCGCGATCGCTAGCGCCAACCGTGCCGCCAGCAAGGTCGCTTCCGTCACCAGGTCTCGCTCATCCTGACGCTTAACCTTTGAGGGATCGACGCGGCGCCACAGGGCATCCACGTCGGCCTTGAGCTCGGCGAACTGGTCGACCAGCTTCGGAATGTCGTAGCCGCCCTTGAGCAGCACGCAGCGACGGATCTCGTCGACCGCCTCGTGCAGCATGCTGATCTGCTCGATGCAGCGGGTGATGTCTTTGGATGACTTGGGGATGATCGAGTCGAGATCGTCGTCATCAATTTCCTGGTGCATCTTGGTCACACTTGGCTCCTGCGCTGTTGGGCCATTCGTTGCCGCAAGGTCTCAAGTGCGGACGGCCCTGGCTTCTTTGCCACGGGACGATCGGCAGCGGCTTCCTCTTTGGCCATCTCGATGTAACTGGTGACTTTGTCCGAAGACAGGAAGGTGCTGATCCCCTTGCCTGCCTGGCGGATCTTGACGAACCGTTCGGACTCGCTCGTGAGGTACGTCCGCCACCCCAAGATCAACTCGTCGATCGTGAACAGCTTCCTCGCTTCCGCAAGGTCATAGCGGCGGCGCTGATCCAGGGTGATGTCGCGTCCCGTGACTTCCTTGTTGACCGCCGACAGCTTCTCCCAGTCCTCGATGATCTCCAGATCGAACTCGGGCGGTGTCGCCTTCGGTGGCTTGGCCTTCTCCTCTTTGACGGTCTCTGGAATGGACGGCTCTGGAAGTGGCGGCAGCAGTTCCGGCTCTTTGACTTCTTCCGGTTCCTTGGCTTTGGATTTCTTTTTGGCAGGCTCTGGATTAACGGCGGGACGCTTGAGTCCGCCGCGGGCACACGCCATTCGCTTCGCATTCGCCGCTTTTGCGCGAGCGGTCACGCCGTTATGCTTGGCCCACCTCGGAAGCACCATCGCGCCGTCGGCCCGCATATACAGCCAGCCTGCCTGCTCCATCGCTTTACAGAATCCGGTCGCTCCCAGCAGGTTCTTGTCGACCCAGGCGTAGGTCGCGCCGTAGATGACGCCGTCTTCTTCCTCGATCTCGGCCTGGCGGTCCGCCCACGACCAGAAGTGCTTTAGTTTGCCGACGATCAGGTCTTCGAGCATCTTGGCTGGATCGAACGCCTTCAGCGTCAGCGATTCTGTGAGCAGGATCACCTCTCCCTTCTCGTGCAGGTCGGTGTCCATCTTGATCCAGTCGCTATTTGCCATCGGCGGAGATGCTCCCGAAGTAGTCTTGCGTGAATTGCAGAAGCTTGTAACGAAGGAGGTGGAGATCATTGGCGTTCTTGGAGGCTACCTCCTCCCATCCGCTGGCTTCCCTGGTCAAGCACTCGACTTTGCCTCTGAGGATACGGCATTGGTTCGCTAGATTCGTGGCATCCTCGTCCAGGGACGCACATCGCTTCTCTAGTTCACGGTTCACTTCCCTTAACTTTGCTCTCTCGGAGACAGCAACGTCCCGTTCCTCCTTCAGTTTCCCGAAATGTCGCTTCAACTCGGCTATCTGCTCGCCGCATAAATACTCGAAGATGCAATCGATGAATTTCAACGGTCACTCCCTTGGCAGGCAGAAAGGTGTCCCGGTGATTGCAGGCACCGGGACGATTGCGGAACTGTTCTAACTGCCGGACACATGGTTTCCTGCTGCACCAGGCTTAGAGGGAAGGGTCCGGTCCACTTCTCTCCGCCACACCCTGTTAGCGCTCAGTTCCGTCCACATCAGGGATTGGGTATTTCTTCAGACGGTGTGTGTGCCTTCGACGCCTCTCTGGAGTCGATCCATGGTCCGCTTATGCAGCCACATCAACGCCTCTTGGATCTTTGTCAGCGCAACCGCGTTTTCGCGGCACGCAAACGGACCACTCTGGAATCCTTTGAGGCGGTCCTCGACAACTGCCAGCAATGCTTCGTTGGTCACCCCATTGACGCCGACCTCTGGAAGCGTACCGTTTTGGAAACGAACCGGCAGCATGACGGATGGAGGCGTATCCGCCCCTCTCGGCTCTGTCGACGTTATTCCGTACAAGTGATTCGCATTGCCGTGGCCTGGCTCATCCATAGCTTCCACCCGGAGCATGCCATTCAGTTCGTTTACCTTGTGGCTGTATAACTCTCTCACGGTCACGTACCCCTTTCTGTTGACCAATCACGACAAACCGTCTCCGGCCGTTTTTCGCAACAGCAGTTTCTTAAAGGAAAACTACCAACAGCCGGAGACGGACCACTGGCAACCGCGCCAGTGGTTGAGTTGTCATGCGTGCGCTCGCGCCTTGGCGGTAGCAGCCTTCTTCTTTCCTTGGCTTTCCATCTCCGCCAGGAGCGGAGACTTCTTCGCCTCGTCGAACGCACGCAATGTCTTCTGTAGGCCACCATGCCAGTTGCCGAACAGCTTGACGTTGTCGTTAAAGATCTGCGTGTCCGGGTTGCGTTTGCGGAGAATGGCCCAGCCATGGTCGTTGACCTTGACCTCGCCGTCTCCATCGAATGCTACCTGGACGCCGCAGAGCAAGTGGTGCATCCATGCTTCACGCTGGACAACGCTCACCAACTCGGCATCCCACACGTCCTTGTTGAGCTCGATCACGGCCGAATACTGCGATGTCTGTACATCGAGATCGGAGTAGATCCGTGCCTTGCCCAAAGGCATGTTGCCGTAAGCGTCTGCCTTCCAGTTTGAGCGGAACGCGATCGCGATGTTCACTTCCGCGTCCTGAAGATCCTTGCGGTGCTTCTTGATCACTCCTTCCAGCAGCCGATAGATCGGCCTTCCTTCGTCGCTATCCTTGTCGACCAGGATCGACTTCACCTTCTTGATCTTCTTGCCGACCCCCGAATCGTCCGTGTCGTCGTCTTCGAAGTCGTCATCGTCGATATCATCATCCGTCGCCATCGTTACTGGCTCCTTTCTGTTGCTCCGGGGTGAGAGCGGTGGTGGTGGATTGCGCAGGCTTGGGATGAATCAGCAGGTAGATCTCTTTCCGGTGGACCGAGACCTCTTTGGGTGCGCTGATCCCGAGGCGAACTTTGTCGCCCCGGATCTCAACGACGGAGACGACGATATCGTCCCCGATTACGACTTCTTCAAATTCCTTCCTGGTCAGCACTAACAATGGAAACCTCCTTGTTGTCATACTTTGACTGCCGTGCCACGTATGCCATCCGCTCGAGCCGCAGGCACAATAGATGCGACTGCCCTCGAAGCTGACTTGCGATCTCCACCAGCATCGCTGAGGCACGTTCCGCCTCAGCGAGGTCTGTCTGGAGAAAGCTTTGGACCTGGCCAGGCAACTTCTCCAAGTCGCCCTTGATGACTTCCGCCATCTTCTCGATCAGGTCCTTCTCGATGCTCTCACCCAAAACGTTCCTCCTTTACAACTTGCCTTTTCGGTAATCCTTGACACGCCTGTCGATCTGTTTGACGAGCCGCTCCGCCTGCTCAAACGACATGTCGGAGAATCGCTTGACGCTGTTGGCCTTGAGGACCGCCTGGATCATCTTGTCGTTGTACTTCATCTCCAAGAGGCACTCGTCGATGAAGGCCAACTGCTCGGGACTGGCCAGTTCTCCAGGCGATACCTCTTCTGGCTCTGGTTCAGGCTCCGGCCCTGGTTCTCCTTCGGGCTCCGGAAGATCGGGCTCGGGAAGAACGTCGTCCTCGGGTTCCGGAAGATCCTCTTCAGGCTCTAGCTCTGGAAGATCCTCTTCAGGCTCTGGCTCTGGTTCCTTCTTCTTGGGCGGCGACTTCTTGGGCGGCGACTTCTTCTCCTCGGCCTGCTGCGTCTTCATCTCCTGCGTCAGCTTGCCAAGTTTGGAGTTGTCCGCTTTGGGCGTCACGTCGATCGTGTCGTCATCCTCGTCGTCGCCGAGGATGATCGACGCCGAGAGCGGATCCGCCGTGCGGTCGTGATCCTTATCAAGAGCCTTCGCGAGATCCGACGACATCGGCAGCAGTTTTGAGAGACGGCGAATAACCGTCTTCTTCGCCATCTCCTCGTAATCGGTCGCCCAGGGACTGTCGCTGAAAGATCCAGATTTCGAGCGTGCCCGGATGCCGTCGATCTGGCGACGATTCATGATCACTCGCTGGATGCCACCGTTTTTGAAGTGACAGATCGCATACGCGCCGACCACTTCACCGGGATCGTCATCCTTCCAGCGTGGAATGTGGTGGATCTTCTCGTTGTCACCGAGCTCGACGTGGAACTCGTCCTTGGAGTGGATGACATGTGCGGAGATCGACGATATCTCATCGGTGTTGCGTGCCAGTTTCATCAGGCCCCGGTAGCCGACGATGATCTGGCATTCCAGCTTGTTGGCCCGGCGATTGTTGAACGGGATCAGGTACGCTTCGCCGGTGATACCGTCCGGCATGAGGCCGAGCTGACTGCACTCGATGATCGACTTGTAGACCGTCTTGCGGTCGCAGTCGAGCAACTTGGGAGTCTTCGTCGCCGCCGTGATACAGACCCGGATCATCTTCTGCGCGTCGATGTGGGCGGGCAGCGCCTTCTCGATCTCCGAGATAAAATTCTTGTTGGTCAGCTCTGATTTGAAGGTGGTCAACTTTTCCTTGTAGGTGTCCAGTGCAGCCGTGCTCACTTACTTCGCTCCTCTCGTTAGTTGTCGAAACTCGGTCGGTTGCACGGTGTAACCGTTGCGGCTCACCGTCTTGAATCGATACACGCCACGCTTTCCCGGCAACACGCCGGTCTCCGCGTCTCCCAGCTCCGCCTTGATCCTGGCTTTGAGTTCTTCCTCCTCAGCCTTGAGACGTTTCACTTCCTCCTTGATTTCACTGAGACGCTCGTCCCACCCCAAAGCGTCGTCGGACAGGGCAATGATTTTCCCCTGCTTCTCCTTTGGGTAGATCCGCAGCAATGCTTCCACGGACGATGGCGACCCGTCGAACGCCGGCTGTTGCCGGTCGAGGACCATCGTCCAGAACTCGGTCTCTTTCTGCTGCATGATCTCGATGAAGTCTTCGTTACGCTCGATGTCGCAGGTCACTAGCGTGTTGCCGCGGATGAGGCATGCGATCGTTCCCCACTGCATGCCAGTGACCATCAGTTGATGCTGGACCTGGATCTGCCATTCGATTGGCGGATCGCACGCATACTCCTCGGGGTCCGCCTGAATTGATCCGGTCGCCTTGCATTCGAGGACGCCAGGTCCTTTCGATCGATCGACCTGCTCAAAGTCCAGGGTCGCGAGCAGGAAGTCATGCTGCGGATGCTGGTGGATGACATAGCGCCACTGGTCCTCGTTATGGACCACGGCGCGGCCGCTGATCTCTGCGTAGCGGGCGCCGATCGATGGCTCGTGAACGTGTCCCCAATACATCGCCTCGCTCTCTGCCTGCGGTTCGATGAGTCCCAACTTCTCCATCCATAGCGTCGTTGGGTCGAGCCACTTCGAAGCGCCGATGGCGGCGGCGGCATCCGAACCGCCGATGCCACCATTGCGTCCAGCGAGCCACTCCTCCCTGGTCTTGAACTTGAGCGTCTTTGGCTTGCGACTCTTGACAACCACTTACGCGCCTCCGTACTTGCGAGTGAACACGAGATTGTCCTTTGGGTCCCCTTCGTACCCGCAGATGTTGCCATGGAAACCGCAGGACTTGAGGAGATAGCACGCGGCGTCATGGAACGGGCAATGCTCGAATGGAAGCACCGCCACTACGCGGCGACGGTGATTGAGTTGCCGCTTGCAGATGTCGTGGATCAGCGCCTTGCCGATTCCGAGACGGCGGTGATTGGCACGGACACCGAAACGAAGGATTGTCAGCGACTTCGAATGGGATCGCCACAAGACGTAGCCGACAATCCTGCCGTGCATTCGTGCCGCAGTGATCTCCGCCTGCTTCATCGCGCGATAGAAGTCCTTCGCGGTGAAGGGTACGATTTGCGAGCTCTGGTCGATCACGACCATGGCGTCGATCGCTGCATCATCGAAGCGGTCGACCCGCTCGAGGATGGGTCGCTCCTGCGGCCTTAGCAGATTTCCGAACATGACCTGGCCCTCCATTACCTGGACGCGCGGAAGAGTGGACGAGCGAGGAATCGAACCTCGTATGCCCTGAAGATCGTCGTTCGGTGGAGAAGGAGTTCAACGACGATCTCAGCAGGACACAGCCTATCCAGACCCCATCCCTTGGTGGCTAATTCGACCGGATGATGTCACGAAGAGCGGTGCCCAACTTCTCCTTGGCATCACGCATTGCGTTGTCCAGCGCTTCCTCGGGCGTTTCCCCTCTTCCGCTGACGAAGGTGACATCCATGCCCGCCTTCTCCAGGGTCTCCTTGAGTGCCCCCTTGACGATGTCTTCGATCTTCTGGACTGGATCCGGGAACAGCTTCGCCACCTTCTGCCACGCTTCCCCAGCATCGATTCCTTTAAGGCTTAGTTCCTTGCCTTCCTCTGGAGAGATTCGCGTTGACGGCAGCGTCATGGAATACGCGATGCCGTCAATCGCCTTGTGAGCGAGGGACAACAGGAGCGTTTTCGCAGACAGCTCCGCTTCACTGTCTCCTTCGTTGGGAACAAAGAAGCTCATCTGGTCAGAGATCGCCGTTGCGATGCTGTAGGTGCTGCATGGGTGCGGACTCACCCGCTGCAGTTGGGTGTTCGCCAGCCGCGCCAGTTCGATCGACTTGATCACTGCCATGCGGATGACAGTCCTAGCCTCGGGCGTATTGATCGGAGTGTTCATCGAGAACCCTTAAAAGAGAGGAATTTGAGAAAGACAAAACGACCGGGGGCGGTTGCCCGCCAGAACAACGAAGGTGCGTCGTACACCGTTGTCGCCCCCGGTCACGAGAGCGGCATCGTGCCATGCGGCCACGCATTCATTGCGGCCAACTTCCTTGATTCTCGCTCGCGATATGCGTCCAGGGTGGGAGGGAACCACTACCACCCCGGACGGATCGCGGGAATTGAGGCAGGAACTGCGTGCCTCTGGATGGCTCGAAGGAAATGATCCACTGCTTGATGAAGGTAAAAAAAGCGAGCCGGCGATGGCTCGCGATGGCGCTAGGCCCAGGTGCGGGCGAGCGTATCGGAAAGCTTGGGGCGATTGCTCTGCTTGCGCTTGAGAAACTCGGACACGTACCGCTTCGTTGTTTGCTGGCTGGCGTGCCCCAGCAACGTCTGCGCCGTGGCCAAGTCGAACTTGTCGGCGATCTGCGTTGCCGTAGTTCGGCGAATCCGATGGAACGTGCCGTTCTCGATATCCAGCTCGGCCGCTCCGACCAGGATGCGGAAGTGGCGATGGAGTGTCGTCCACGTCGATCCAGGGTAGCGATCGTATGGCCAGCAGAAAACGTAGGTCCTCCGCTTGTCGATCAGCTCGCGCAGGATCGCGGCGGTCTCCTCGCTGATGTCGACCACTTGGTCCTTGCCCTGCTTCTGATACTCCGCGGGCAAGAGCACCGTGCGATTGCGAAGATCGATGTGCCTTGGCTCCAGGTGCATCGTCACATTGATCCGCGCGCCAGTGTCGTAGAGGAACAAGATTAGCGCCCGCCAGAACAGCCTGGAAGGAACGCCGTTGATCTTGCCGCAGAGACGGTTGATCGCATCGAGCAGCCGGCCGATCTCCTCGGGCGTCCACGCGACGGGATCCTTTTCGAGTTCCTTCAGACGCTTGAACCGCGGGGGACGCTTCACTTCCCCGCGTTCGAAGGCAAAGTTCCAAATCGCCTTGAGATGACGGCGCACCTTGTTGGCTGTTGGTACCGCCAAATTCCTTTCGCCGACCATCCACGACGCGAATCGATCCATCGCCGTATCGGAAAAGTCTTTGATTGTTGGCGGACGCTTGTTGAACTTGGACCAGTGACCGATGGCGATCCGGTACTGTTCGATTGAGCGGACTGACGCATCGGTCAGTTTTGCGTGGAGGTACTCCTCCTCGAAGAAGGTCTTGACGAGCATATCCGGGCTCCGTGTGTGCTGCCGAGCTGTCCGTTGCATCGGCGGCGAATTGCATGGTGGACTCGCGAGATTCGTTCCCGCGATTAGCACACTTGAGTATTGCCCGAACTTCCATGTGTTCCCGTCGTCATGAAGGAAATTGGCTTCCTACAGCATGCGGGGCAAGCCGCACCATCGCGACGATTGACACAATTACTTGAATGCTGCATCGGGAAACGAGAAAGGGGAGTGCTGTTTTACGTCCCTGTTCCCTGCGGCAATCATGGGCCGGTGAATCGCTGGGCGGGATTCATTTCCGCCCACCACCTGGACCCAATCGCGACAGGGATAGGTTTTAAGATAAATCTAAAAGAGATGCAAGCCCTTCCCGGAAAAAATTCGAGAAGGGCGAAGAAATGTCTTACGTGGCCTTAGCAGGCTTTCTCGAGCAGTCGGGCGGACGGTTGTGCCATGAGGGCATCGGTCGAGGTATCGAGGGCATCTGCGACGCGCTTGAGTCGGACAGCGCCTGGCTGGACCTCGCCCCCTTCGAGCGTGGAGATGAACACAGGATTGCAGCCGCTTCGCCGAGCGAGCTCGGAGCGTGACATCCCTTTCTCGATCCGCCGCTGTTGCACGTTGATCGCGATGTTTCGCGTTCCGGTTTTGTCGTCAAGCATCGTATTCATGCCTCGCATTCTAGGTGCCGAGGCCCGCGCGCATCAAGAGGAGCTGGCGCGCGTGCCTTGCAGCGAGGCCGAAAGTATCAGAAATGCCGGTTTTTCCGGGGAATTTCGGTGTTCCCCACTGCAGCGAGGATGACGGGACTCGAACCCGCAGCCTCTGGATCGACAGTCCAATGCTTGCGGATCCGGTTGAGAATCTTGTGCAGCTTCTGATGAATGCGCTGCTTAGTCAGGCCATGCTCGGCGGCGATGTCTGCGATCGTTTTATCTTCGTAGAAGTAGTCGATCAGGAGCAGGCGGTCTTTGATGCTGAGGCCGCGGCACGCTTCGCGGAACACGTCGAGGCGATCTTGCCTGGTTCGCTTATCGCGGTGGCAGGCGATCCGCTTGCCTGTCAATCCGTCGGTAGTCTCGGGCGATTTTATCGGGTAATACGACTTGGACTCTCGATCGTACTTCTGTCCCCTGATGAACGCGACCTCTCGAGCTACCGCCGTCTTGATGGCCGGGTAAGCATACCCCGCGAAGTAGGTGTTCTTTGTCGGCTTGAACGAATCGACGCACTGGATGAGCGCCCTGGTTCCAGCGGACTGTAGATCATCTTTACTGATGTAGGTCCAGAAGCCGAACCGACGCATCCGGTTGACGATCTGATAGACCAGCTTCATATTCGCCAGGATGATCTTCTCTCGCAGCTCGGGCGTCGGCGACTCCGCGTACTCTTTCCATAGCTCATCTCGTTCATCGCTCATGCGGGCAGGTTAGTGATTTGCCATCGCGCGCATCAAGCCCAAGAAACACTAAGAGCCGCCTCGTGAGATGAGACGGCTCTTAGCGCCAGACGCGCAACGACGAAAAGACGATGGCTAGTCTAGTGGACCATGATGATCGCTGTCAAGCGGACGCCGTGGATCGGCAGCGTAGTCCGCGGTACGCTCGTTTCTGTCAGCCAGCCTTGGGAACGGAACGGTCAGATGGCTAACCGCGGCCAGCCCGCCTTTCCTCTCACGGCCTAGATTGCCCGTCGCTCACCTCTCCAGGCTCAACCGGAGAGATGTCAGCAATCGCAATGGCCATACGTTTGCTGATCGGTTTATCTTTGCCATCGATGATGCGAATGTCAACCCGCACTTCATCACCCTTGCGGTACGCGCGTGACACCGTCTTGACAGTGTCCTCCCTGCAGCAGTCGACAGTGAACCGCATACCGACCGGGTAGTTGAGATTGAAGATGTCGCGGAGCGTCTCAAGGTCTCGCTTGAGACCGCAAGCCTTCGCCTTGATGCCGCGAGCGAACGTCTGCATTTGGCGATGCGGCGTTGGTTTGACTTCCCCGGTGAACGGAGCGAATGCTTTGCGGAGATGATTCATCGCGTGGCAGTTGATATCATGGATGACTTTCGCCTTCGCCACATCGAAGCCATCTTCCTTAACATAATCCTTGAACTTGTCCGCGAGTCCTTCGAACGGTGATTTCTCATCAGCCATTCATCGCCTCCCAGGCGTCATCGAGAACGCGGCCCACCTTACCCTTAGTGGCCCTGGAACGCTGCGGTAAAGAAATGACAATTGGAAATGAGCTAGAGCAGATCGCTAGGTATGACAACTCTAGCAGGTGGCCACGACAGAGCCGATGGAGATCGCGGCGGAAGATCGTTGCCCCTGGCCAGCCAGGCCAACGGCCCGACCGCCAACCGCCGTCGAACGGGAAGGCCAGCTCGATGCCAGGCCGAGCGAAGAAACGACCGAGGCCGGGCAGCCGGCACCAACGCCCACCGATCCGAAACCGCCAGCCGAAATTTTCGCCACACCGAACATCGCCAAATGCCTCCTGATCGAACGACCACGGCATCGTAGGCAAACCCACCCGCCGGCGTCAAGACTTTTTTTTCGGCCAACTCGAACCCGCGGTCGACGGCAGCGATCAACCGAGACGAGCTCGAGGCCCGGCCCGGACCCGATCCCCGCCCCGCCGTGGGGAGGCAAGAGAATTTTGCCTGGCGCCTACTTAGCGCAAAAGAACGTCTTTCTTATATCCTCTTAAAAACAAAAACCCCCCTATAATCCCCCCAAGCAAAAATGTGCGGACTACCTCGCACAAACCAAAACTGCGGAATTAGCGGCAAAAATGGCAAAAAGTGACAACAGATTGTTGAAATGTGCGGACTACCTCGCACAAAACGGTGATCCCTGATTTGTGCGACCTACCTTGCACAGAATTTCCAACTCATTAGCACACCAAGAGATGCGTTTGTGCAAGAAGGACCGCACAAAATTCCAATTTCCGAAGTTTTGTGCGGACTACCTAACACATTTCGATTTTGTGCAAGATGACCCGCACAAATTGTACACCTTAATGTTCACTATCCGGCAGTCATCGCGAAGCTGGCAATCTGACAACACACTGTTGCACCCTGCAAGAGAGCTTTGCTACCCTCGAGCCCACCAAAACACCCCTTCCGAGCTCCGAAAATTTCAGAAATTCCCAGGAAAGTTTTTTCTCAAAAAAATCCGGGAGGGGGACCTAAGGGATACTGGGCGCTTCGGGGGGTCAATCCGGCGGGTCCGAACGCAAGCCCCTATCAATATTGCAGATACGCGCCCCGAATACGAGCGCCTTCGTCCCGACACTTGTAAAAT
>ERZ761601.38-NODE-38-length-43072-cov-11.403422_pt1 | contig 43072 bp, 66 predicted proteins | sample MGYA00433092_ERZ761601 | MGnify/ENA primary metagenome ERZ761601 (study PRJEB28899, sample SAMN03785571) | bioreactor sludge metagenome | biome: EBPR Sludge; feature: EBPR Bioreactor; material: 0.22µm filtered reactor supernatant | place: Saint Lucia: Queensland...
TGGGGTCGAGCACTACAAGGTGCAGTTCAAGGGGGATAACGGCTACCTGTGCTCGCTTCCCTGCCCTGAATCCGGGCACGACCTCGAGGGGGTCAAGATTGCCCGGAACGGTTACGGCGGAGCGGTCGAGCTTGTCGCCCATCGAGTGATTGACGGCGACCTAATCCCGGTTCTTTCCTGCAAGGGTTGCGGGGCTATGTGGCGAGAGTCGGATCCCGACTACTTCGCACCGATCGCAGAGCTGATTGAACGGCAGCGCGAAGAACAGGCTATGTACGACCGCAGGGCAGAGCACGAGGGCCAGCCGGCGGCAAAGTGCGGCTGGCACTTCAACCCCGAAGTTCTCACCCGGATCCTGGACGGCTACAACGGCGGCTGGGCGAAGTTGCGGGAGATGGTCGCATGAGCTCTCTCAACTACGCCGAAAAGGGCTACCTGATCGGAACCGTCCTGTTCGGCACCTTTGACGCTGTAGCCATCGCCCTGCATCTGGGAGGGGTTCTCTAATGGCCCGGGCGACGCTTTCCGATCCAACCAAAGTAACCCGGGCTTCGGCCCGGGCTTTGGTTGGAGGGAAGCCCCGCAAGAAAATCACCTACCGAACCGAAGCTGAAAAACGAGAAGTTCGAGAAGCCCACCGGGAAACACTGACCGAAGCCCTGGCCCGGCTCGAAACCCCGCAGGGAATGTCCCGGTGGTTGGTTTCCCGGCACATACACGGCACCAATCAGACCCCGGCGAATATCGCCCTGGCCGCTATGCAGGCCCCGGGGCAGCTTGTCGGCACCTACCAGCAGTGGGCGAAGCAGGGACTAAAGCCCCGCAAGGGTCAAGAGCATGAGCTCGTTCTCACTGGCCGCACCTTCTGGCCCGTGGCAGCATGGGGAAGCAGCAGCTACTCCATCGAAATGCCGACCCTGCCTGTACCGGACGCTGAACACTGTGCCCGGCTTGCCGCATCCTGGCTTTCCTGGCCCGATCATTCAACGCAAGGACTAGACGCATGGGTGGAAGATGCCCGGCCTACCCTTGTAGAAGGCGAAGCCATCGACCCTGAACCCCAACCGGAGATTCCTTTCTAATGAGCTCACGACCCGCCCTATGGGGCATTCACGAAATAGCCCGGGCCTACGAAGTGAGCCGCCAAACCGTTTACTACTGGACCCGCAAGAAGGGCTTCCCGCGGCCACTCGCAGAACTTCAACAAGGCCGGGTATGGGATGCCCGGGAAGTCATCAAGTGGAAGCAGGCCAACATCAGGCCCAGGAAACGGCCAGCCGACAGCTAAACGCTAGTCACGACACCGAAGGGGCCCGGCATAGTCCGGGCCTTTTCTATGCCCTCAACGGACGGCAGCGTTTCTCCCAAACCGCCATCGAGTACCGGGAATCCGAAACCGCCCTCACCCTGTAGGTCCGATTACAGAGCCGCTTATTCAGGACCGGGTTCATGGGAATCCACCACGCCCGGCACCTGACCTGGATCCTTGAGTCTCGCCGGCACTTCCCCACACCCCAATTCATCCACTTGCCCGAGTTTGATCCGATCGCCCAAAGGCGTTTCGACACGATCTCCCGGGCCTCAGATTTCCCCAACGCCTTCACCCTGGACTCAGCCATCCCGGGCAACGCGAGGGTTAACACCGACACGACCACAATCACGCTCCATCGCTTCATGCCCGGCACGGTATGTGACCCGTGAACCGGAATCACCTGTCAGACACTCTCAGAACGCCGCTGACAGCCTTTCCGGGGTTCTCAGGTACTTGGCCCTTCCCTGCCGCCCTACACGCTCAGAACGCCTTAGATTTCCGGCAGGCCCGATCAAGGATGAACTGGGTTAGGAACCCCGGGTTAAATGTCATGGCCCGGGGTTCCGTCAGTTCCCACCTTGCTCCCGCCACCACCGCTTGTTTTCGATCTCCAAGAGTCGCCAGAATTTCTCAACCTCATGAAGCGGCCCATACTGAGGGATTGGTTCTTCAGTTCTCGTCTCCCGGGCGACCCTGATCTTCTCGTTGCGCCGCCTCCACTGACGATCTACGTCAACGCCCTGGCTTTCCTGCGACACAGGGGCCGAGACGCTCGTTGGATCTGGATGGCTAATCCTTGACCGAAGCAATTCAATCGCTGGCTGATGAGCCCTATTTTGCTTTCTGGACCGCCACTCAACCGATACACCCGGAATCTTCTTGCCCTTGTTCGGCCCGGCGACTACCGCTGTGCTGTCACAAAGGATCACGCAAGGCATTAGACCCCGTTCCACGACTAGATCCTTCGCCCATCTGACAGCCATCGCCTCAGCCTGATTCGAGTTTTTCAATCCTTCCACGATCTTCTTCATGCGAACTCCCCGCCCAACGACCGCCAGAGCAGCGATCCCGTCCCGGTACGACGCATCCACCCAAATCTCTCTCATTAGAACGGAAGCGGGGTTTCCTGCGGTTCCCAATCCTTCTCCGCAGACTCATTCGGAGGAGTCGGACCCGGATCACCATTCGGCAACTTCTCCTCAAACCGGTACCTGGACGGATCCAAAGTGACCTCAACCTCACCCAGCCGGCCATTCCTCACCTTCGAGAAATACACCCAACCCTCAAGCGTCGGGAAACCCTTCTTCGTTTCCTGCCGGTGAACGAAACAAACCGTGTTCGCTGTCTGAGCAAACGCCCCCGATCCCAGAATGTCATTCCGGGTCGGTCTAGGTGCCTGCGGACCCTTCACCCTGGCCCGGTTCAAATGAACCACCCCGATCAAAGCGCAACCCGCCTGCCTCGAGCACATCGCCAACGTCCGGGCTATCTCCTGAAGATCCTCCGTGTCCCGATGAGGAATGTCATGAACCGTGTCCACGATCGCCACATCAGGCCGGGAAGCACGAATGTCCGCGGCTATCTCCTCGACCGACCAGCCCGTCGCATCGACCATGCTGACCTTCAAAGCCTCCTCGATCGCCGCGTCATAAGTGGCCTTCTCAGGCTGATTCATGCGGCCCTCAATGATTCGCTCGAACGAAATGCCCGTCACCCGGGACATCGTTCGCGCAACCCGCTCCTCAGTCGTCATTTCCGTCAGATACAGCACGATCGACCGGCCCTTCTCGAACAGATGATCCGCCACCTGATCCACCCACACCGTCTTGCCATGCGACGTATGCCCGCCCAGAACAATGAACTCGCCCCGACGCATCCCGCCAGCCGTCAACCTGTTCAACCGCTCAAACGGATACGGAAACGACTCCGCACCACCCTCAGCCGCCAACCGACGCGCAATATCAGCCAACCGAGCCTTGTCGAACCGGGCATCCGAATGAGACACCTGCGAATCCAACAAGGCACGGGCCTCACCGATCTCGCCCTCATCCAACTTCCCGACAGCTTCAAGGATCTTGAACCCGGCCTGCTGCCTGCCCCGCCACCTGGCCTTAGCCGCCACGATATTCGCATGAGCCCGAGCATTACCCGGCGCTGAAACCAGCTCCCCCAACCCGAAAATGAACTCGTCACCACCCGCGGGCCCCAACAAGCCACGCTGCCTCAACGACTCCCCGACCGTCACCGCATCGACAGGTTCCCCCATCGCGTGCAGACTCGAGATCGAAGAAAAGACCAGCCGGTGCCGTTCCCAATAGAAATCCTCGACCCGCAACTTCACATCATCGAGAACCCAGGCCAACGCCGGCTCATGAACCAGCAGGGCCCCGAGAACCTGCTCCTCCGCTTCCTTGTCCTGCGGCGGCTCGTTCAAGACTCAAACCCCGTCCCGGCAAAGAAGTCTTCCTCATCCTCGGGAGGCTCATACAAGGCAAGGAAGAACTCCAGCTTCTCCTCAGACCGGCAAATCAAAGTGAGATCGACATGGCCGTTGTCCCGGTGAAAGTCAGACCCGGCACACCCGTCAACAGCCCGCTTGAGCTGATCGACCGAGAACCCTTCCTTCAACCTGGCCTCGATCTTCTTCCGGCGCTGAGGAGACAACCTCGACCGGTACTTCCCAAAGACTCCCTGCCAGTGAGAGAAGACCTCCCCAACTGCCCTTTCTTTTTCTTCTTTAACAACTGACGGTTCTATTGACGGTTTGGGCGACACTGGCGTCGCCCTCCCCGGGACACTGGCGTCGCCCTGGGGCGACACTGGCGTCGCCCCTATGGATAAGCGATAAATCACCCCGGCCTGAACACCTGACTCACCGAACTTCGCGGTTCTCTCAACGAGCTTCGCCGCCTCGAGATCAGCCAAAGCCCGGGTTACTGACCGCTCCGTCAAGTCGCATTTTTCAGCCAACTTCCTACGGCCCGGCCAACACACACCCTCATCGTCGGCGTGATCCGCCAACCCGAGCAGAACCAGCTTCTGTCCCGAAGTCAACCCACGCTGCTCGAACGCCCAACCAACTGCCTTGCCACTCATGCCGCATCCTCCTTGTCCCAAACCACCGGCTCAGGACTCACCAACCCATCACCAACGAGAACAACCGTGCCCGGCCTCGACCGCTCCATCCGGTTCTCCAACCGCCGCTGCCGACGACGCTTCCGTTTCTCAATCCGACGCTTCTCCCGACGCTCATCCGACATCGAATCCCGGGTCAAAACCGAAACCACCCTGTCGCCCTGGCAAATGAAACTGATGTCCTCCGTGACATGAAGCCACCGGCCACCATCATCGGGCCGCGTCGAAATAGCCCAGGAAGGCGGCTGATCCACCGCCTCAACGGTCCTGGCCAACGCCTCAATTTCCATTCGGGCATGACGATCATCGACAGCAGGCTTGACCCGCTCCACATACCGTTCGATCGCATGACGAGTCGCAAGCCAGTTCATGACACCGACTCCCGAATCAGCCCGGCCAAAGCCTCCCGCTGCTCCAACGACAAAAGCCGGATCGGACGACGATGATCCACCCCAACCGCAAGGCAAGTCGCATTCGATTCCCCGGGCCCCCAACCCTTGATCGACTCGAGTAGCAGCAACGGATACATGAACTCGAGCTCCATCGAATTCTCGATCACATCCGCGGCAAGGAAAGCTCCCTGATCCTGCGGCAACCCGCGAATCTCCAACTTCACCTTCTTCGCCCACGCTTTCGCCCGGAACATGTCCCTCTCAGACATGCCCTCAGACCCGTTCTCCCGGCCCCTAACAGCCAAAGACAGCCCGCTCATATCCTTGCCCTCAACTCACGAATAAGGACGCAACGCTGCCGTTTCGTCAGATCCCTAACCCGGGCACCAGAACCAACCCCGGCAACCTGCATCACCCGATCGACCTTCACCGGACCGAACTTCGGGACCGCCAACAAAACCTCACTGACCCTGGCCGACAAAATCCACGGCTTCGGAGCAAGAAACGCCTCCACAACCCGGGACCGATCCTCAGCCAGACTTTCCTTCCATCTAGCCCGGGAAGCCCTGACCTCATTCGCCTTTCGCAAGTTCAACATTCGATCCCGCTCGAGCTGGCTCATACCTGGCCCTCCGTGAGATCCATGTCCAGCTCCCCCAGAATCAGCCGCCTCCAAGTCGGGGTTGACGGCTGAATCACCGCCACCGTCTGAGACTCAGTACCTCGAGGGACATACGCCTTGATCTGACCACCAATCGTGATCCGGGAATCGTCATCGAACGCATGACCCGACAACGAATCCCCAATCAACTTGACGAGATTGTCGATATCGGGCCGACCAATCGGCTCCTTGTTCTCGAACCCGGCCTTCAACACCCCGGCGTTCTTGCCTGACCCGTAATGACTCTTGGGTCGCTCATAAAAGAACCCGGCATGAAGCATCAGAGCCGTCTCATCCACAAACCGGGCCTTCATCGTGTGCTCCCAAGCGAGATAAAGCCGGTCCATCTGCTTCACCACGTTCGACGGAGTAAACGAAGGACCGTTCTGCCCTCTGCTGGCCCGGGACCACTGCTGCGGCTTTCCCGGCACCACCAGCCGCATAAACCGCGGGGAACCATTCGCACCAAGATCAACCCGTGACCCTGCCCTAGCTTCAAGTTCCTCCGGGAACTCCTCATTGAACCGAGACTCCTCAGCCGTTTCCAAACCGCCTCCTTTATCCATGACCCAGAATCACGGGTCACTAGTTGCTGAAAAAGACCCGGGCCGGCACTCTCTCTCGAGAAGCGACTCGAATCCGTACTCCTCCACCGCCTCAAACAGATCAGGTGGAAGCTCGTTGAAAAACAAGTGGGTCGATTTCAAAGTGACCGGCTCATGCGCCGCCCGGCACAAAGCCACCCCCAACCTGGGGTCATGAACAATCGACCAGAACCGTTCCGGATCCTCCCGCCGCATGTACAGCAGCGAGTGGTGATTCCGAACCGCCTGCTCCTTCAGAACATGATGCGCGTCCAAAGGTCCGTCGCACCGATGACCCGGCCTACCCCGGAAAAGACACGGCTGGTTCCTCACCAACACCCTGAACCGGTCATGAGCGGCCCTCTGCTCCCTGCTGGGCTTCTTCCTTCCCCGCTTCAAGGGTTTCCCCCCTCAACCCGGGACACACCCTCAGAACGGCTTAGATCGCTGCACCCTGCACCCGATTGAGAAACCCGGGCTGCACCCTCCCTGCTACCGATCCGGGACAAATAGAACCGAATTCGATCCTCCACCCCACCCCCGGGCCGAGAACCTGATCCGGACCGAAACCCGTCTGTGTCACGCTTTGACGAATTCCGGCCCGGATGTTGGCTGAATGGGCACAACTTCACCGATCTCCCCCAACCATGCGGCCTTGCTCCGACGCTGCACCCAATCCATGAGGTGCAGGAGAAGCACCGAAAGCCATTCGGAACCTGTCCCGGGCCAACTCAGCATCAGGATGCCCGTACCTCTTGGCAACCAAGATCCCGTTGTCCAAATGCCCGAGCTGGGCCGCTATATCCGCAACCGACAAGCCCCGGTCCATAGCCTGAGAAGCACAGAAATGCCGCCAGTCATGCCAACGAATCTGCTCCTGGCCCTTCTCAGCCCGGATCTCCATGACAGACCGGCCCTCAATGTTCGCCGCGGCCCGGACCTTCTCCCACGACCAACCAAAAGTACCTCTGAGCAACGGCTTGCCCTCAGGGGAATGAAACACAAACTCTGACCCGGGCTTCGGAGGATGATCCCCCAACTTCTCCACGATCCAGCCCGGACAAACAATCGTTCGCTCCCGACCATTCTTCGGCTTCCCAATCGTGCCACCCCGCTTCCTCGACTGACGGATATGAAGCAACCCGGCCTCATCCACATCCTCCCAACGCAAAGCAAAGAGCTCGCCCTGCCTGATCCCGGTCCAAGCCGCAACCTCAATCATCAAACGCATCGTTGACCCGTACCCACCAAGAACCGGGCAAGCCCTAACGAAAGCCTCGTACTGCTCAACCGTGGGCGGATCAATCCTCTCCTGCCTGTCCCGCTCATGAATCCGAAGGCCCGCGAACTGATTGACCTCCACCACCCCATAAGCAAGAGCCTCATTCATCATCGTCACGATCACATTCACCGTGCCCTTAGCCTGAGACAACGCCCAAGCCCGAGCCTCCAACTTGCCGACCGACCGGATAGGCCGGTCCTCAAATTCATCCTGAAACGCCCGGACAGCCCGCTCATACTGCCGGCGAGTCTCAACCCCAGGACGCGGAAACTCCTTCAGCCACCTGTCACCCCAAGACCGGCAAGTCTCAGCCGGGCCCTCAATCTTCTCGAGCGCGAGCCGTTGCCTGTAGTCCCTCTCAGCCTGTTCCCCCTCCTCCTGGCTGTTGAAGGTGCCTACCCAATGCTGCTGGCCGTCCAAAACGAACTTAGTGACGAACCGGGAACCACGCGGGATTGTGCTCACTTGATCGCTCCCGACCGGCGCAGCGTCTCATCCGTGGGGGAAAGGATCCGCGTGGGCGTGTCGTCTTCCGAGAACATCAGGGGAGGGCTCAACTGGCACCCGAGAGACGCAACGAACTGGTCGATCGCGTCCTGTAAGTGAGTCGGATAGAGAAGGCTCTGAACCGTGTCTTCTGGACCCAGCTCCACCACCTTCGGGAATTCCTGATCGTTCATGCCGCCCCTTTTCTAGGTCGAAGTTCCACCACGTTATCCGGCACCGCCACATCCCGGCCAGACAAAACCCGATCACACTGAGAAACCCTGTACCTGTTCTGCCTCCCAACCTTCTGAAACGGCAAATTCAAACGCTCCACAGTACGCGGACTCACCCGGTAATGAGCCGCAATCTCCCGCTTCGTCAACAGAGGTTCCGCCCGAGGAATCACAGAAGCTCCATCCCAGACTCCATCGCCCGGTGAGCCGCCTCAGCATCAGCCAACCGCTCCGCATGAGACTTGAACACCGGATGCTCCGGCTCAGACTCCTCATCCAACATGGCCAGGTAGTTCACGAGATCAACCCGGGTGTCCTCACGCCGGCACTCAGGATCCCTTGCGAACTTCGCCCGGATCATCGTCCTGGGGTAGTCGCTCGGATCGGATTCGTTGAACCGGGCCGCAGTCTCCCGCCACTCCGGATACTCACCATTCCGACCGGACTGAATCGCCCGGGCCTTTGCGAGCAGGTCACTCATCCTCGTAGCCCGCAGCCTTCAAGGTCCGGGAAGCAGTCCGCTCGGGAGAAACAGCACACCGACCGTTCTCGATCGTCTCCAACCCGGTCTTCAACTTCAGCGCGATCTCCCGCCAAGTTTCCGCGATCTCGCAAAGAGTCTCCGAGAACTTCTTCTCACTCTGGACTTGCGCTTCGAGAATGAGCCGAGAAGCCTTCTGCGCGTGAAGGCTTCGGTTCTCAACCGTCAACTCCCGGTTTTCCTTACGCAAAGCCTCAACAGATTTCTCCGCTGCTTCTGCCCGGGCAAGAGCCTCCGTCAACCGATGTTCCCGAACCCAGGGAGTACCACCCGGCGCAAGGATCGTGTCGCTCTCCTCCGGGGCACCGTCCAGCCCTAGGATCCTCACCGACCTACGACCCGGCTCCGACGATGCCTTGGACTCCCGCACCCAGCGTTCCCCGGCAGTCAAGATCACCTTGATATTCGAGTCGATCGACATGCCCAAGTCGAGCCGGTCAGCCTTCGGGGTTGAAGAAGACTCCCGCACATCCCGGGGCTCCAACAACCCGGCATCGCCAACAGACAGCACCTTACGAATCAACTCGAACATTTCCTCCCGCTCCCGATCCAGCCGCTTGTAGAAACACCTCATGTCCCGGTCCTGTCTCTCCCGGGAGTCCTCGAGCTTTTCAACCCGGGCTTCAATCTCTTTCCGTTTCATCTTTCCCCTCCGTTCTGGAAACCGGCGACGGCAGTTGATTTATGGGCGCTCACCGCGCCGGGAATTGCGCTTGTGATTGACCAGCTCATGCAACGGCCCCCAGGTCGAAGGCTTCCTGTGAACACCGACGCGCCGCGACCTCGCAATACCGTTCCTCGACCTCGATACCGACCACCTTCCGACTCAGAGATTTCCCGGCAACCAGAGTCGAGCCTGAACCCATGAACGGGTCCACGATCACACCGGGCGGGCACTTCTCCATCAGCGCAGCCAACAGCGCTACTGGCTTCTCATGCGGGTGAAGGCGACCATTTGCGGCCTTCGCCTGAACCGGGGCAACTGTCAGAACATTCGAGCCGCGATGCCCGGAGAACCCCGAACCGAGAACATAGATTTCCTGATCGCTCGGCTTCCACGGAATCGAGAGATCACCCATTCCGAGCGCACCTTTCGTGTCCCAGATCAGTCGGGCCTTCGTACCTTCCGGGCGAGGTATCCGCCAAGTACCGAACACGAGAGCGGGACCGTCCCAAGCGTCAAGGATGCCGTCCCGAAGTGAAGTGTCCTTGTCGCCCTGAATCGACGCGGCCAATTCGTTGCGCCGGGCACCCGAGTTGTAGTCGATGCCATACGGCGGGTCGGTGACCAGCACATCGGCCTCAACATGAGGCAACAGTTCCCGGCAGTCACCGTGATAGATCGTGACCTGATCGTCCTGGTAGAACGGGTTCATTCCGTTTCTCCCCGTGTAAGAGTCCAGCCAAGTTCCTCGAGGGCATTGAGCAAGTCTGCCCCGGAGTGGGACGGTGCTCCCGAGAGCGGATGCGTGTTCAACATCGGATTCCGTTCGACGCGGTGCTCATAGGCAAGCTGGTTGGCCTTCATCAGCGCACCCATACGGGCCATCGCCCTCTCTTTTTCGCGCCCATGAGGGCAGGCGCAGAAGCCCGCAGAAGCCGGGATGGTGGCCCCCTCACGGACTACGCCGGAGTCGAGGCAAGCGGGGCAGGGCTTCACGCCCTCCCCGGCCTCAGGGACACGCTCCGGGTCGGTCGCGGCCCCAGACGCGCCAGCGTCCCTAGAACTAGCCATTCTCCCGTTGCCCCTCTCCTATAGAAGCCAACACAGCCCGGGCCGTTTCCGTCAGATCGTCAGCAACTGCCCTGCTGCGAGTCCATCCAGGGCCTTGATCTGCGAACGCCTTGTCGAGTTCGCCGGCGCGGTAGCCCTGCTCCATCCCTATCGCCCGGGCTATTTGTTCCTCCAACACAGACGGATCAGCGCCGAAAGCCGTATTGATTTTTCCCCTGCCGCTTAGAGCGGCGCGATCCTCGGCCCCGAACATCAGTGACTCAGCCTCCTCCCGGGTCAGGCTGACCAGCACCATGTCACTCACCGGCCTTCCCCTCCTCTGTAATCGAAGCGAGAGCAGCAGAACAATGTCCGTCCTCGGGTTCGTCAATCACGTGGACCGCGTTCTGGATACCGATGCCGAACACCCGGTTTTGATCCGGGGTCCAGTGCGGATTTCGGTTGGCAGATAGCCCCTGAATCCTGGCCTTGATCCGTTCCCGTTCGGCCTTGGCCCCGGCCTCCAACAACAACGGAACGATCGACTCCACCACATCAGAAGCGAGCGCCCGATACCGATCCTTGAAGTCCTTCCCCTGCGTCTGCCACGGAGAAGTTGAAGGATCGTCAAGCGCCAGACGCGCAGCCGCCCTCTCTACACATAGGGAAACAAGGACAGGATCAACAGAATCATTTGAGGGGGCGCTCACCGCGCCCTTGGTTTCGTCGGTGGCGGTCCCAGCAAGCCGGTCAAACACGCCCTGTTCCTCCCGCACCAACTCGGCCAACCGGCCCTGAAACTCGGGGGCGTCCATCAGTGCCTCAATGCGGTCTTCAAGGCTCATACGAACACCCCCTCAGCTAGTCCATCCAGCTCGGCCCGGACACGATCGAACTCACCACGCTTCATCAGGTCGAGCGGCGACTCGCCACCCAAAGACTTGTTCTTGCCGGTAAGCCAGACCCGGACCCCGGCTAGCGTGTAAACGCTGAGTGCCATGTCGAAAATCTGGACAGTCCGGTCAACCGCGACCGCCAAGCTCTCGTCCGTCCCGGCCCCCTGAGCATCCCCTTGGTTGGTCGTGACCCCAGCCGTAGCGGAGCGAAGGCCATCATCCTTACAAGCCCCCGAGCAATCGCAGGGATGCTCACACGGCTTCCATTCTTGTTCGCTCATCCCTGTTCCTCCGTTTCGGTTGGGTTAGACACAGCCCGGGGAATCAAGGGCACCAGCTTCGCGCTCGGATAGCGTCGCTCCGCTCTCCACCGAGAAACCCATCCCGTACTGCCGCAGAACATGCAGCCGCGAGTAATCCCGTACTGGCCTCCGGGCGGGATCTCTCCGTAGGAGCAGCGTGGAGCGGGGCACTTGACCATGTCCCTCATGCCGGGCCTTCCTTGTCTCCATCTAGAGCAGCCCGGAGAGCGTCAGCTATGTTCGGGAAGCCGCCCCGGAGCGTCAGTTCAATTTCCTCTATCCGCTCCCTCAGTTGTCCATCCCCCGGAACGGCAGGGGAATGGGCCCGCGAATCGCGGTAGAAGTCGTCCACCCAATCGTGGAAAGCGTTCATCGCGTCATCCACCGTCACTTTGTCCCGGTCAATGACCCTGGCGCTTAGATCAAGCTGGCCGATCAAGTAGTCGCGCCACGCCTTGTCTCGGTCCGTCCCGGCTTCCCGGTCACTGACAACAGGATCGGCAGCCGCAGATTCGGGTTTAGGGGCTTCGCCTAGCGGCTCCGCCTTGGTTTGGTCGGTGGCAAGGCCGGAGTCCTGCGGCCCCTCTGGGTGCGGATCGCAGTCGCATCCGATCCAGACGGGCTTGCCGAACCAGTTGCCGACCGTCACCATCCCGCAGGTTTCGCAGGTGTCGCCCACGCGAAGGTTCTCGTCCGTCTCCCCGGTCCTGTCGTCACCCACGTTCTTGGTGACAGCAGGCGCGGAGCGCCCATCCTTCCTTTCCGGCGAGCAGCCCGGATCTCGGAAATGACATTCACCATCCGGGCATGGTGGATTTCGGTAGCACTTCCCTCGCCCTCTTTCTGTATGGGAAGGGGCGAGGGCGCAGCCAGTTGCCACATCAGAGGCAAGCGAGAGAAGCCCGTCCCTGATGGCCTCCAGCTTGCGCGGGGAATCGCATAGAGAGGCATCGCTCGCCAGCCGTTCCAGTCGATCAACGAGGTCCGGGTAGGCGAATGCTTCCCGCGTTTCGTGGTTGGTGGACTCAGGACACATCCCGGGCCTCCGAAATCGCGTTAGTCAACGAAGGGTCAGCGAGCAGTTCGGGATGGGTCGGCTTCAACTCCATCTCCCCACACGCGGGGCAAGGATCGCGGCGACATACATCCCAAACGATCCCGTCCGTAGGAGCGCAGACCGGGCCAGACACGATCTCTTCGTTGCCGCAACTCCCACATCGAACTTGGTCACGGTCCTGAGAGCGACTAGGCATCGTTCCGGCCCCCTTCTACGGGAACGGGAGAAACGACAGGGTCGGTTGGGTTAGGGTCGGCTACCGCCTCCTGGGATTGGTTGGTGGATTCCCCAAGCGGTTCGAGAATCGGCTGAACGATGGCCGAATGACATGCGTAGTGCTGAACGCCTCGGCTGTAGTGGCTCGGGGTTACATCCCCCGGTCGAGGTGACCGGAACAGGCCCGTTTCGATGTATGCCGTGTCGGTCGGTTTCTCGTAGTAGATCCCCGCCTTGCGAAGAATCAGGAACTCTTGGTTGCTGAAAGTCTGCTGACCATCCGAAACGCGATGAACCGTTTCGTCGCCCAGATAGACGGCTCCGGGGAACAGCGAGGCCTGCTCGTCTATCACCCATCGTTCGCCCTCGAACTCCCACCAGGTGCTTCCCTCGCCGCTCTTGATCGCCCAAGAGTTCTCGTCCTCCCCGGACCCCTGAACATCCCCCTGGTTGGTCGTGACCCCAGAGGCGAAGCCTCCATGATCTGCCTGTCTGTCACTCATTTCTCCTCCTCGTTTCGTTACCCAAAACAGCAAGGGCAGCGAGAGCGTCATCAAGCGCTCGGTTGTATGCCCGATCAGCAGCCCGGCCCGTCACGCTCAATCCTGTTTCTGAGAGCGGCAGGTCAGTTTCTTCAAGGCGCTCACCCTCGATCGCTTTCCGGGCTTGTTCCCGTCCGGCTATTTCCCCCGCCCGAAACGCCTCAGCAGCGATATTTCCCTCTCGGACAAATCGCCCGTAATCGCTCACTGATTCCCCCTGACAGACACAGAAGCCAAACCAGACTTAGTGCCCGGAATGATTTCTTCTATGGACTCCGCCTCCGGCTCCGTCTGGGTTGGGTTGAGCAGGGACCGGAGTTCCGCCCCAACCGACGCATAAGCGGCAGCACGACCGCGACAAGCCCCCTCGTGGAAGCCGATCAACTTGCGGCTAGCTTCAATTTCTTCACCGGCCCGGGCCTGTTGTTTCTCGGCCACTTCCTCAATCCGGGCTTTGAGGGCATCGAGTTCAATGCGGGCATCGGCCAACAGATTGCACAACTCCTGCTCGGCGTTCTCGCCCTCTGTGCGGTCACGGTCAGACAACGGGTCGGCGGAGGGAAGCTCTGTCTCAAAAGCCCCACACCCCTCACAAAGCAACGAACGAACGGTCCCTTCCCGCATTACGTCACCACAGTCGTCACAGACATCCGGGTTGGTCGTGGCCCCAGGCGCTTCAGCGCCACTAGAACAATGGCAAGGCCGCGACTCAGGAACCAGTCCATTCGGCATCAAAGGCACCCATCCGTATCCGTGGCATTCCTCGCATTCGTCACTCATCGTTCTGTCCCTCCTGTTTTTGTGTGTCCCTAAACCGGGCAAGAGCGGCAGCGGCTTTCTTGCGGTCGGGTTCGGTCATCCCGAAGGTTCGGGTGCCATCCACGGCCCCCGCCACCCAAGCCGCTAGTTCCTCGGCGGCCTGCTCCAACTCAACGGCCTGGGCTACCTGATCGCGCCACCCGTCCCGTTCCGCTTCTGCTTTCTCTCGGGCATCCCGCTCCCGGGCAACAATCCGGTCAAACTCCTCGCGCTGCTGTCTGATCTGTTCCCTGAGCGCGTTCGCTTCGACCGCGTACCCCACCTCGGCACGGGCCTCACACCGGTTCCACAAAGCCTCGTAGTCCTCGAACTTCACCCCGTCACCATGCGGCGAAAGCGCGTCCTCACCAACCACCAACTCAGGGTTGTCCCGGGCCTCGCCAGCCTCGTACACATGAATCATGTACCGGGCGATTTGCTCTGGGTGGAGACTGTCCACAGAATCAGACATCAGACCGCCGCCCCGCAATCATCAGCATTCGACTCAATCCGGGCCCGCAAATCCTCCGTGAACCCAATGATCTTCCGCAGATCGTCCCGATAATCAAACCCGCCGCAATCCCCCGGCAAATCCTCAACCATCGTGTGAACCTCCTCGAGTCCTTCATGAAGCCGGCGCATCGAACCGAGCTCGTCCTCAGACAAGCGCTGAAGATGGGAGTCGTCCTCATGCCGGCTGAAATGCGACCAGGGCCTCATCAGTCCGTGACCTCATCCACCGAAAGCACGTTCTTGACCGGACCAAGACGATCCTCCGGCCAATACCGGGTCACATCACCCTTCGTCGCAGCCTGAATCCGCGTGGTTTTCACCCGGCCCTGGACCCGATACGACACAAGCCAAGTCCTCAGCGAAGTCATCCGAGCCTCCAATACGACCGGCCCGAATCAGTCTGCTTCTGAAGTCGACCATCCTCCGTCAACCGGGCCAAACAAGCCGCAACCACGATCGGATCCCAACCGAGCTCATCCTCAATCTCAAGCACGTTCAACTCGCCGTGCTCACCGATCAGATGAAGCATGTCCGTGTCCTGGGCCCGCTCCCGGGATTCCTTCTCCTTCACTGCCCCGGGTGACATCCAATCCTTGACAGCCATCAGATCTCCTCCGCATGACTGGTGTGTTCATCGAGCGCCTGACGGCAAGCCACCAAGAACTCCTTGAACTGCTCACCCGTCATTGACCCGGCCTGAAGATGAACCCGAGTGACCTTCTCCTCGCGCTTGATCGCGGGGATACCCGGTTCACGCACCGTCACGATCTCCGCCCCGATCCCTTCCCGACCAAGCGAAGATCCGACCACGGAAATGACCTTGTGCCGCGGCTCCATGTCAGCCACCCCTCCTCGAAAGAGTCCGGTGCTTATGAAGCTCCCCCGTCAAACTCACAGGCTTCTCATCAGGCTCCATCAGCCGCTCCCTCTGCTCCGGAAACGGGTTCAACAAACTTTCCCTAGTCCGTCGCCACCAAGCCCTCAGACGCGCTCTCATCAGTCCTCGACCTCCAGCACATCCAGCCCAACCAGAAGATCAGTCCGGTGAACCTCAACCATCGTGGAAGACATCCCGCCCGGCAAATGAACCCGAATCTGCAGGTATCCCTCATGCCGGCCCTTTCTCAACTCGATCGGCAATCCATCCCCCACTTGAGGCACCGATACAAACGGATCGCGCCGAACCCGAACCTGATCCTCAAGATCAGCGTCAACCCGCTTGATCTCATCCCTACTAATTGGCATCCCGCTCCTCCTCTGTTCGCTTCCGTTTCTGAAACTTCGTTCCATGCGCCGTCTTCACAAAGTCCTCAAGCTCGAACGGCTCACCAAAAGCGGCACACCGTTTCGCTGCCGTCACCAGGCCATCCGTGTCGACCTTCCGACGCTCAGTAGGCGTGATGTCAAACGCAACATCCGTCCCGAAAAACAAAGTGCCGTTCTCCGAAACCCAGCCCTTCAACCCGGCCTTGTTGCGCTTCACCAACGCCTCAAGCCGATCCGTTTGCTCCGCGACCTGACGGGCCTCAGCCTCATTCGAGATCTCAGGCAACTCCCTCAGATCCGCGGCGATAGGACACAAAGCCTGGGCCGGGCACTCCGAACAATGCGAACCCGGAACTGCCGGCCATTCCTGCGACTCATACGCAATCTCAAGCTGGCGAAGAATCTGCTCAAGATCGAACTTGAAATCCTGAATGTCCTTCCTCGAAAACGCGGCCCGGCGAGTCTTCAGAAAGCCATGCTCCTTGTCCCTGTACCGGGGAAACTCGAGCACGAACTCAACCTCGTTCAACCCGGCCCCCAACGGTTGCGGAGAACCCTCCACTTTCCCCTCGAGAACCGCCAGTGAGTAGAACAACGCCTGAAAGTTTCGTTGAACTTCCTCATCGGACGGCATCGCCAACGAGGTCTTGTAGTCCTTCACCTGAAGGTAGTCACCGAACAGGCAAACCAGGTCGATCCGGCACCTGAGAAGCCACCCGCCGATTTCAACCGTGACCTCGATCTCATGCCCCAGAATCGAGTCGAGATCCAGAACCGTTGCCTCCCCCCAATTCCAAGCCATCAACCGGCCCGCATCACGCTCCCCGGCAGGCAACACAAACTCAGGATGATCCGCCGCGAACCCATCGAAATACTCCCGGGCCAAATCCCCCGACACCCTCGGCTCACCCTCCTCAATCATCCAAGCCGTGAGCTCGTCAATGCCGCCATGCCAAACGATGCCCCGGTTCATCGCATGAGACTTGTTCGGAAACATCCGGTACAGGTACGCGGACCGGGGGCACTTCGAGAACTTCGACAACATCGTCTGACCGGCAACACGATGTTCGAGCAACAAAGGCTCAGGGACCGGAGACTGATTAGTCATTGCCCTCCGCCTTCTGCTTCTCTACATGCGCCCGGGCCTGCGACACAAGATCCTCAAGAGCCTGCCGGAAATCCTCAAGCGCCTCATGGGAATGCTGCGAAGCGGTCAACTGCTGCTGAAACCATGCCGGCGTTTTCGACTTCGGACCCACCAGTTTCTTGAACTCGGCATACAGATCCCGGCACTCAGCCTTCAAAGCCTCAGCCCGATCATCAGTCAAAGCCGGAGGCAACTCAGGGGTCACATCCCGGCCCGTGCCCGGAATGAACTCGACCTGGCCCCGACCCTTGTAATGCGAGATCAATTCCTCAACGAACTGGCGAGGAATCATCGGCTCCAAAGCATTCCTTTGAGCCTTCGACAAAGCCTTGTTTGCCGCGAACCCGTCCGGAGTTGTCTGGAAGTAGCCGTTCTCGTCCTTCGGCTTCTTCTTGTTCACCTGATCCCGCGGAACCGTTGCCGTACCCCACTGCCCCGACCCGTGAACAGCATCCATCCCATAGACCGTGCACCTGATTGCCGGGCGTTCTTCCTTCTTCGGTCGGTTGTTTTCCTCATCCCAACCAACCTCAGTCATCACCATCACATCCTCGAACTGAGGTGGCGTAGCGTCACTGATCCGGATCTGCGAACTCGTCCGGGCATTGAAAGCCCTCACGACCTCCCGGGCACCAATCCAACTCAGCCCGTAAACCTGCTGGCCCCCGGCCTTGAAGCCGTAGACCATTGACGACAAAGCATTCCCCTCGAGCTCCGCTGTTACCTGGCGCTCATCCGCGAGAGACATCGCCTCAAACGCTTCGGCCCGGTGAACCTGCGGCAAAGAATCGAATGTGGGAACAGGCTCGACCGGTTCCGTAGGGAGTGGAGAACCGGTCGAGCCATGTTCCAACGCGACCTCATTTTCAGAGGCAGCGTCTTCCGGAGCCGGGGGCACTAGGGGGGCCGGCTCAACAGAAGGCTGGGGGGAAGGGCCGGCACCAGTAAGCGACCCTTCCCCGTTCTGAAGGTCGGGTGTCTCTACGGCTTCTCGACCGTCCAGACCGTTACCGGTGCTGGCACCCTCATCAGAAGACTTTGACCCGGACACCCTCTCGCCCGGGTCGCACTCCGAACCCGGCACCACAGACGCACCGGTTTCTCCATGTTCGGAAGTTTGGGATGCGGTGTCCTCCACACTCGGCTCAGCCGCCACCGCATCCTCAGGAACGGACGGCTGCTCATTCTCCACCGGTTCCGTTCTCAGCTTGTAATTACTGCCCCGGCGAGGAACCTCAAAGACTCCCTTCCCCGGGATCTCGTACAGCACCCCATCCTCGTACTCCCCAACAACCTCACCCTCAGACCCGACAAAGACCGCGAGGATCTCCTCAATCGACTTCTCCTGCGTCTTCGTCAACTCAGGCATCCGAACCCCACACATCCGTCCGAACGAACCTCGGAGCCGCGAGAAAACCCTTCTCGACCGGCTCATTCAAAGCCCGCAAAATCAAGTCCTGGTTATCCCGACTCGGGACCACCTTTCCCTTGACCCACCGATTGACCTGAGCTTCCGACTTGCCCGTAGCCCGGGCGAGTTGCGCCTGACTCAGCCGGCGCTCCTCAAGGGCCACTTCCAGCCCGATTGATTGGTGAACCTGATTCATGGTTCAGCCAACATAACACAACCGTCAAGACGCTTGCTCCGTGAAAGTTCGCATTCATGCGGAAAATGCGGAAAGGAGTCAAGCCGGTTTCGTGAAACATGAACCGTAATCGCACAGCCAAAGGAGGTCAGAAATGACCAGCGATCCTTTTCCAGAAGCCATGCTCGCCCTCATGCAACAACGAGGAGTCAGCACCCGGAAACTCTCCGAGAAAACCCGTGACATGTTCAACGGATGGGGAGCCCAAGTCACCATTCACCGCCTCTCCACCGGAGAAGTACCCGCCACCATCGAAGCGATCGAACGCATCGCCCGGGCCCTAGAAGTCGACCCGGACTACTTCGCTGAATACCGTCTCGCCATGTTCCGGGCCCAGTTCGACCCGGAGCAAGTCTCACTCCGGGTCGCCCTGGCCAACCTCGACCGCTACGAGAACCGCTGAACATCCACCCCTGCCCGATCCAGCCACAACGTCACTAGCCCGCCCGGTCCAGAACGCCTCACCAGCGTCCCTGTAAGGCGTTCTGCGGCCCTTCCCGTTCGATCATGGATACGGAACAGCACCGGCTCTCTGAGCTTCTCCATCAGTCTCCCATCGTGGTTGAACGCAATTCCCATACTGCCCCCTGAATCTAGACACGAAAAAGGGCCGGAGTGACCCGGCCCTTCCCGTGAAACTGATCTGTCGAAAAGTCAGCGAATCGTGCCCTTCTTGGCCGCATTCCTGACCGCACCAATCGCGGCGACACCGGCATTACCAGCACCGAACGCGACACCGAAAGCGCCGATCTCCTCAGCACTTGCCCCGAGCAGGAACGCTGCGGAAACAGTCACCGAGAAAATCAGTGCCAGATAGGTACCGATCGGATTGTTCTTGAGAAACGAATTCATGATCTCCTCCTTTCCTTACCAGCTAGTCCAACGGGCGTACCAAGGACGAGCATCCGTGTGAACACTCCCGCCCGGGTAAGAACCAATCCCGTTTTGTTTCCAAATCCGTTCTGCCTCTTGCCGGAACTTCGCATCCACCATTGAGGCAGGCCAGTCCGTCGCGTCCGCGCTCATGTGCCGGGACTGACTGGCACCACCGACCGCAGCGTTATGAGCTGGGGAGCGGTAATACGAAAGTCCGGAAATAGGTTTGTCACCCAACGCATGACGGAGCCGCTCACACTTGAACGCCTGCCTCTGCGCATTCTTCCGAAGCGACTCAGGAACAGCCGTTCCATCCTTCGAAGCCCACTCCGCCCGAGTGAAGTTCGGGGAAACAAACCCATGCTCCCAACAGAACTTCTTGAAAGCCGGCGAACGCTGCGCCTTGCGACCCCAGGGATTCTTCCAGTAGCCGCGAAACTTGTGATTCTTTCCGAGTCCTGTCTTGGCTGGAAAACGTGCCATCAGGAACCTCCTCGTCTTCATGACCCAGGCATTTCCCGGGCCGGGAGAAAGCAGGTGCTCTTAGCGGACCCCCACTTTCAAACAGACCCCCAAAGGCGAGGTCAACTCACAAACAGGCTCGAGGATCGTGTCCAACGCTGACGGCACAGGAGAAGCCGGTACGGGCTCCGGAGACGGCGACGGAACAACCGGGGCAGGATCAACCGGTACAGATGGCTCAGGTCGCTCAGACGGTTTCTGAGGCACAGGAGCGATCGGAACATCTACAGACCCCGAAACCGAAGGATCAGGAACCGACCCTTCCGAAACTTCCGTGCCGGGAGACACCGGGATCCTCGCCGCCGCCTCCCGGCCAATTACCTGCTCAAGCCGGGCCCGCTGCTCCCTCGTCAACGGGCACGGAAAGTTCACATTGTCGAACTGGATACAGGCATCCTTCACCGACTGTTCCCGGTCCGAATCCGCCTTCGTGTCCTGGCACTCAGGATCAGCCGGATTCTGGAAACAAGGTGACTTCTCCGTAATGCGCGTGATCGTCTCACCCTGCAAATAGTTCGTCACCCCGACATACACGAACACCCCGCAGATCACCGCCAAGATCGCGTTAGTGATTAGTCGGCCTCGAGAACCTTTCTGGCTCAACCGATCCAGAGTGTGCAACATCAGATCAACCGCCCTTCCAAGCCCGGATCAGTTCCGCAATGTTCTCCCCGCCCAGCTTCAAGCCCATGAACACAATCCCGCCGATCAACCACTTGTCGATCGAATCCGTGGTTGCCTGATCCCACGCCGCGAACCCCACAAGAACCAGCGTAATCAGCACTTGAGCGACCCAGCCCTTGTCGAAAGCCCAGTCCTTCTTGCGTTCTGCCGCGGCCACTCATCGCCTCTTCCTCGGTTTGGCCCGGCCTGTGATGAACTCAGCGAGAGGATCCGCGTCTCCGGGTTCCTCGGCTCCCGCTCCCATAATCAAACTCATGTACGACTCAGGCAAGGTCGGAGAATCCACCCCGCCGCCATACGCGCCCGCACCCGCAACAGGGCCTCGAGATCCAGAACCGGACGATGACCCGGAACCCGAGCTCGAGGGAACCCCGCCAGACACCGGAATGCCCCCGCCCATCGAGCCGCCAGCCGTCAGACCGTCAACGATTCCACTCGCAGCATCCCCCACCAGCTCGACATGCCACGGCTCACCCGCAACGACCTGATTGCTCAAACCGACCTGGCCGAGCAACGCTTCCTGCTTCGGAGTCAACCGGACATCAGCCGCCGCTCCATGCTCATGATTCGACGTTCCCGGGGCCGCGGCAACACCGATCCCGTTCGTTCCCTGATTGTCGTATAGGTACTGCTGACGGGCCCGGGTCCGGAAGCCTTCGTTGATCGTGACCGGCTCACCCGACAACTTCGCGAGCTTCACCAATGCCTGCATCATCGGGGTCTGGAACTTCAAGATCGTGTCGCTGTCAGCCGCCTTCACGAGATTCGGACGGCTAGAAGTGCCCGGACCCTTCTTCGAGAAGTTCATGTACCGAGGCGCAACAGACCCACCCTTCAACGCCGCCCCAGGCTTGCCCTCAAGAACCGCCAGATGAAGATGCGGAACACCGTTCGCCGCACCCGACTTTCCGAAAGTCTGACCAGCCTTCAGCGTGTCACCCACCTTCACGCTGTACGCATCCAAGTGCATGTAGCTGTACTCCTGGCCGTCCTTGTCCCGGAGATACACGGTCCACCCGGCAGGATTCGCAGCATGATTCGGAGCAGACCCCGACACCTTGTAAACCACCGAATCCCGCATTGCCTTCACCGGAGTACCAACCGGAACCTCAATATCCACGGCGTTATCCGACATCCAATTGCCGAAGGCCCGGGAACCATGATCGGCAGCCGTCGCGATAATCCGGCCCTTCACCCCCAAAGGCCACGAATGATCGACCAGCGCCTTCACAGCCTTGTTCCGGCCCGGAGCGAGCCCCTGAGCCTCCTCAATGTTCTTCCCGACCGGAACCCCCAAACGCTTCGCCACAGCCACAGAAGCCGCCAGATCCTTCTTCACCTTCTTCGGGATCGCCCGGGACGGAGCACGATTGAAAGCCTGAAGCAACGGAACCGCCTCACCCCGCCGCTCGTCATACCGGTCCGGATACGCCGAAGCCTGAATCGTCTGAGCCAACTGGCCGGCAGTCTGACCCGCACCCCTCGCGCCACCCGTATCCGAAATGGACTCCTGAAAGAACCGGCGAGCTGAAGCCTTCACATTGTTCGGGCCCTGAGCACCAGTCGGGTAATACATCTGACGCTCCTGCCGCCACCCCGCCGAATCCGCATCCCCATACCCAAGATTCCTGATCCCGGACTCCTGAATCGCAGTCATCACCGCCGCCAACTTCTCCTTCGGCGTAGCACCCATCCGGTCGCCAACCTTCAACACCGTCGACAGAACCTTCGCCTGCTCGTTATCCAGCCCGGCCCGCTTCAACGCCTTGAAATGCTGAGAACCCGCCTTCGCCCGGGCAGCCGCGTACACCGCCTGAGAAGCCTTCAGGTTCTTCACCGCCTTCTGCTGAGGCACCGTGATAACCCGGCCATCCTTCGTCTTCCGAACCTGGCCCTTCTGAGAAGCCCTCACGAACTGCTTCACCGTGGGCTGCCCGAAAGTCTTCGTCTTCGGTGGCCGGCCCATCGCCTCAGTCCGCGACACCTTCCGGGGATCCCGAGCGACCCTACGAGCCTGACTTGACTTCTGACGCACCGCAGTCACCACCGGACCCCTAGCCGTCTGCTTCACATTGTCCCGGCCCGCGACATCCCGGATCTTCGACACGATCGCGTCCTCAAGCGTCAACCTTGAATTCGCGCCCTTGCCCGACTCGATCCGGTCCAGCTTCTTGATCGGAGTGTCTTTCCGCGTGTACTTGACCGCATCCTCAACCTTCTCCGAACCCTCCTTCAACGCATCAGCCAACACAGACGGAACCGACGAATTAGCCCGGGCCGCGTCCGCCAGCACCGAAGTAATCACCTTCACCGGAGACGCAGCCGCCCGCGACCGGCCACTCCTACCCCTGGAACCACCCGCTACCGGGGAAGGACCGCCACCCGAAGAACCGGAACCAGCCGGAACATAGTTGCCCGAATCAATGACCTTGCCGCCATCCGGAACCGTCTGCATATCCGGATTGCCATAGCCAGCAGGACCACGCGACGACCCGACACCCGAAGATCCGCCGTCATAGTCCGCGTCACCCGGACGATTCGGCAAAGAACCCTGATTCGGACGACCCGCAATCCGCAAACTCGTAGGAGCCCCACCACGCGGACGAATACCCCTCAGCCCGGTCGCGAGATTCTTGCGGCGCTTTCGATTCCTTGCCATCAGATCACCCTCCCGCTACCCTCACCACCATGAGGCTCAGTTTTGGAGAAATACTTTTCCTGATCGCCGGCACCCTCTGGCTCACTCTCTGCTTCGGAGGATTCGCGTTCCTGTACTGGACCGGGGCAATCAACGACCCGCGCAACATCTTCGGAGACTTCCTCTCCAACATAGGAGCCGCGCTCGTCTTCCCGCTCGGATGGTGCGTGGCCGTCTGGAATCTCTGGAACAAGTTCTGAAGTCACTGGCCCATCGCCTCCTTCAGTTCCTTCATGTAGTCCGCAACATCGCTGCTGGACTCCATCTCAGACTTCAACTCATCCATGTAGCTCGAGAGATCCGAATCATCTGACTCTCCCGAAAGGCTCTCCCGCTCCCGGATCGTTTCCGCGTTGATGTACTCCGCCGACTCCCGGAGCGACCGTGAATCCTGAGGAGCGAACGGCAGATTCCGTCTGTAAAGCATTCCCGGCACCCCGCCCTGCTCCCGGAACGCCTCCTCCTCCCGGGCCCGCGTCTCCGAACCCGACCCCGGCTTGTACTGCTTCGGTTCCGGAGCGAACGGAAAAGCATCCGACGACTGAGGAGTACCCGCATACACCGCTTCCTCGAGCTGCCTGTACGGAGTGAACGTGCGGAGATACTGGCCCACCGCAACCTCGAGCGAGTTCAACAGACCCGGCTCAGTGAACCGGCGACCCTGCGTTTCACCATCGACCGTGATGTCCTGGCGAGTGAAGTAGTCCCGGCCATACGCCTGATTCATCAGGATCCCGATGTACGGCGGCACGAAACTCATGATGTCCTTCGCGGACGAGAACTCCACCAGCCCGGACAGCAACGGATTGCCCCGGTAAATGTCCACAAATGGGGTGTTCGGATCAGCCGGATCGCCAAGGAACATCTTCCCCAAAGCCCAATCCATGCCCGGACCAAGAACATCCCTGAGCTCATCCGTCTCAAGCCGGCCAAGCTGATAGACCAGCGAAGTCATTACCGGATGCTTCGTCGGCATCGTGAAGAAAGCGAACTTCGTGGCGAACCGCATCCATGAGTAGAACGGAATCGACCGCTTCAACCAAGTCCGCTCAAACGCCGTGAACGTCTGGTAGTCACCCAGAAAATCAGCCAGACCCCGGGCCATTTCCTCCAGCTTCTCCGGGTTCTTGATTGCCGCCCGGATCTGCCCTTCCGGATCAAGCTTGAAATGCGACATGATCGAATTCATTGCCGCGTCCGTCTTCTTGATGTTCTGATTCATCCGCTTCACTTCCGCGGACTTCAAAAGCTTGTACGCAAGAGCCTTCCGGTTCGCGCTCTCAGGAATCTGCGACAGCCGGAACCAAGCCTGAATCGGATTCGTGGACCGCATCGCCTGACCCCACTTGCCCTCACGGAAAATGCGGTAGCCCTCGACCGCCCCCGAAATCCACCGGCCATCCGGGGCAGAAGCCCCCAGGTGCGGCATCTGCTGCATGTTCCCGGCCTGCGAAATACCAACCGCGGAATTGAGTCGATCGAGATCAGCGTTCCCCGCAATTTCCCTCGAGGATCCCGGGGCCCGCCTGCGAGTCAACCCCTGCCTTGCCCCCGTGTTCGCGTTCTCCCGGGCCATCCGATGAAAGAACAACTGGCCCAGAACCCAATCAGCCGGTGTCACCCCCGCGATAGCTGCCTGAGCCGCCGTAGAAATCGTCTGGAAGCCCAGCCAGCCCGTGTTGAAGGCCAGCAGGTACCCGGACATTTTGCTCATCATCAGGTCCGCTACACGGCCACCAAGCCGGGTACGCATCGACGCTTCGAGTTCGTCCATGACCTTGTTCGGAACGGCCAGCCAGCCCTTCATGTCCTCGAACTGAGTACCGGCCTTTGACCTGACCCCGGCCATGATCGCGTCTTGAAGCTCCGTGAAATCAGCGTTCCCCAACCCGGACCCGCCCTCGCCCCGGCCCTTCAACACATCATCAGCCATCTGCGTTCGCATCATGCCCGGGTTCACGAAAGTCACCGAAGACTCATCAATGCCGTTCTTTCCCATGTACTCAACGAGCTCACGCATCGACATTCCCTGACCATCCGCAGTCCGGGACCACGGCATCGAATTGCGTTCCATGATGTTGCTCACCATGTCCCACGCATTCGACCGCTTCACATTCCTTTGAAGACCCCGGACCATCACCGCAGGATCAGTGTTCTCAATGCCCTTCCGGAACAGATCACCCTTGTACGCCTTCGGCCTCTCCGAATGACGAGTACCACCAACCGCCGCCTGAGAGAACCTACGCCGCCTCGAAAGCTCCGAAGGGAAATAACCCGGCTCATCCAACCCTGATTCCGACAGAGCCTCCCGGTACCTGGCCCGGTACTCCTCGATCGACTCGTCTTCAGCCCTGCGACCGATCAGATGCTCTGCCTGCTGGCTCTCACGCCTGATAGCGGCCTGCTCAATATCCAACGCCGGATCCTTCCGGGCAGCACCCTTCTTCGGATCACCAACCGCGTACCGCTTCTCCAAACGGCGCATCTTGCCAATGTTGTTGCCGAACTCGACCGTGAAAATGTCATCCGCCCGCTCAATGATCCGCTCGAGCTCCGGAATGTTGTCCAACTTGCCGTAGTCCGAATCAATGCCGCGCTCCTCCTGAATCTGCCTGATCCGGGCCGGCAACTCCCTACGCGCCTGATCCGGGGTACGGACACCCAAAGTCAACGCCCACTTCACCGCCCGCTGCTGATCCCTGGACATCGTTCCAAGAAGCTCTGCCATCTTGTTGTTGATCTGGCCCTGCTGAGAAATGTTCGTCAAACGGGTACGGGCCTTCTCGCCCGCAACAGCCTTCGCCCGGGCCACATTCGGAAACAACGGCTCAACAGTTCCCTGCTCGACCGCGTTTCGGGCAGCAGCATCCCCACCTTCACGGCCACCCTTCGACCTGGACTCTGTTTTGCGGCGACGGGCCCGGTCCAAACCACGCTGCCCCGCCGCACCAAACACATTCTTTGAAGTCTTCTGTCTCCGGGCCTTAGCCCCCGCCGGCACCTGCAAACCCGGACGCTCCTCATTCATCAGACGAGCAGCCTTCTTCCCCAACTTCCCGGTCCTAGCTGCCCGGCCCACAACGCCGCCCGTGCCACCAGCCACACCGAGCGCATCCAAACCGTAGGAAGTCAAGCCCTCGTCCGCGAGGATCTTCTTCAGAGCCTCCTCATCGCTCTCCAGAAGCGGCCCGTACCTCTTGGCGTAGTCAGCCTTCATTTCGTCCCACGCCCCGGCAGGATCAGTCACAAGCTTCTGAATCGCAGCCGGGGTACCGAGCAGCATGTCCCGGGCCGACTTGATCGACGCGCCCGCAACCTTCCCCGGACCAACCTCCACCGTCGCCTCAGCCAACTGAACCGGGGCCGACGCGAGATTCAACGCTTTCTGATCAGACGGGACCGCCCCCGTGACGGGGAGGAAGGCAGGGGCAGTCGCCGCCTGAACAGACCTTGAGGAAGCGCGACCCGGACCCCTAACAGCGCCCCGAGCAACCCGCTTCGCAATCTCTTTACCACCACTTTTCTTCGTGGCCTCCCTAGCGCCCAAAGCCGCCGCACCAGCACCCCCACCACCAGCCAACGCCTTATGAGCCGAAACCTGAGCCCGGGCCACACCCCGAGTCTTCACATCCTGCGCCCGATCCTTCAACCGTTCCGACCGGGACATGCCAGCCCGCTCACGCTTCACCCTGGCCTTCGCTGTCTTTCTCTCAGCCCTGTCAGCGAGCCTCCCGGCCTTCCGTGACTTCCCGGCAGCCTCAGCCTTCTTCGCCGCGCCAGAAGCCTTCTGAGCGTCCTCAGCCGCCTTCTCAGCCGCCCGGGTCAACCTTGCGGCCTTCTCAACATCCCCCGCTTCCTCAGCGACCTTCGCGGCCCTGAGAACCTTCGGGATCATCGCGGCACCCTTCACCGCCGCACCAACAGGAACCGCCGAAGAACCAATCAGCGCAACATCCTTCGCGAGATCCCCCAAATCCTTCTGAGGAATCGCAGACCTGGCCTCCGTCTCCTTCTCCAACGAAAGACCAGTAGCCGCATTCGGAATCAGAGCAGGATCAACCGTTGACACCCGGCCCGACGACCGAACACCCGCATACCCCTTCGACGGCCTCGACGGACGAGACGGAGCATCCCCAACCGTCACCGACCCGGAAGTCTCAACCCCCGAATAAATGCCCTTCCGACCCGGACGACGACCACCCCTGTCCGGATCCCTCGGACGACGACGCCGCTTCTGCGCGGCAGCACTTGTCGACCCGGAAGCCATTACCGCCTTCTCTGCCCCGCAACAGGCTTCGGCTGATTCCGCTTCCGGTCAAACGACCCCGGCCCATAGAAATTCTCCAGCGTGTTCTTGATCGCGCCACGCTGATACCGGCGAACGACCAGGGCAACCGCTTTCCGAGCATCCACCCCATCCGCCGACTCAGCCTCCTTCGCGACACCCTGAATGAACATGCCCTTGTTCGACAGAAGCTTCGCGACCCCCTCCTGGCCATCCTTCGCTTCAGCGGCCTGAAGGTAATTGTTCGCAACGATCATCGCGTTCTTCACACCCCGCGAAATGCCGCCCTTCCCGGCCTCCTCCATCTTTTCCTTGCGATCGTCAATGCGTTCCTGCTTCGCATCCCGGGCCTCCTCGAGAAGATCAGTCGTGCGTTCCCCAACCGCGGCACGACGATCCAACCGGGCCTGCTGAAGATCAGCCATCGCCTCAGACACCGCCTCCTGCCGGGTCGACCCTGCCTCCTGAATCGCGAACGGAACTGCCGAAGAAGAAGCCGCCATCCTCGACCGAAGCTCCGCAGCAGTCTGAGCCGCATACTTGCCCTTCAACCCGGAAGCCTTGATCGTTCCGAGCATTTCAGCGAGCTCGTTTCGCATCACCTTGTCAGCACCCCGGGCATCAGCCACCGACCGGCCATACTCACGATTCGCCGCACCAATCGACTGCCGGGCCGCGATACCAGCCCCAGCCGTTTCCCGGGCAACTTCCTTTCGTGCCCGGTTCTTGATTCGCTGCCTTCTCTTATCGGACAGACGCGCCATCAGACCCGACCACCTTTCTTCTTGCCGAACTTGCCAAACACACCCGGATTCCGTTGACGGGCAGAATCAATCGCCTGCGCCAACAGATCCGCATCACCAATCTTCTGCTCCCGAATGCCCCGACCGAGCTTCCGTTCCCTCGAGAACTCATCCCGGCCAAAGTCACGCTTCGTCAACTTCACATCCCGGCGTGTGTCCACCCCACCACGCCGGATAGCCCGGCCAGTGTCCTGATTCAACTGATTCTGCGAAACCTGGATACGACCAAGCGAAGTTGCGAGATCCTGCTCCATCCGGTTCTCAGCAACATCAATCGGCTTCATCGCGAACGCCTGATTCTCAGCCCGCTTCGCAGCCGCCGCCGCAGCCGTACCACCCTGCAAAGTGCCGGCAGCATTCCGGGCCTCCATCTGAGTACCAGCCAAAGTGCGGAACTGACGCGCAATCCCCTCCCGACGCGACCCGAAATCCTGACGGGCCCGGCCAGCATCACGCCGCAAATCCTGCCTTCTGAAACCGAGCTTCTGAACCTCACGCCGCCTGCCCCGACGAAGGTCATTCACATTCCGGCCACGCGACCGCTTGATGTCACTAAGCGACTGACCCAAATCCTTCTTCGCCCAAACCGAAGCCGTGTTCGAGTCCTCCCGCAAATCCGAAAGACCACGCTCCGCAGCCCGCCTCTGAGCGTCAATCGACGGGTCATACGACCCCCACGGAACCTCATACAGATCAATGCCACCGATCGACCCGTCCGGATTCTTCTCACGATCACCCGGTTTAGCCGGAGGAGCAACCACCCCACCAGACCTTGAACCGCTACCTGGCCTAGCCATCAGATGCTCCTTTCCCGGGTCATCAGGCAACCCTCTGAACGGTCATGGACGAGTTATCGGCCTCGATTGTGTAGCCGCCCGCGACCCTGATCGCCCGGACCTTCACGACCTGGCCTGCCGTGATCGACACGCGCCGGGTCAGGCTCACAGTGGTTCGGTTGTTGATTGCTGAAGCCGAGAAAACCGCAGAGCGAACATCTGAGCCGTTGACGTTGATCGACCCGATGAACGCACCAGCCGCCGTCGTGCAGTTCACATCGAGATTGAAGGTGACGAGGTACACGCCCGTAGCCGGGGCGGTCCAAGACAGGTTGTTCACATCCGCGGCGGAAGTGCCGACCGTCATGTCGGCTCCGCAATCTCGCTGGATCCCTTCGTTTGGCCGAGAGGAGGAGGGAACGAACTGGAGAGCGGTCGTATTGACCGTGATCGGATCAGAGGTCGCGAGCATCCAGGGTGGCCCCATGTCGATGCCAAACGCCGTCGCAACGGCGTTCACTACGGGGATATACGCGGCGCTTGCCAGCGTTCCATTTACAGCATCGTCAGTTCGTTCCAACTCCCAAGGAGTACCGGCGTCACCTTCGACGGCCACATAGTAGATCCCGTTCTTCAGGTGGGGAGTTGAAATGCTGCCACCTTCACCCGCAATCAATATGCGGTTCACCCCGTATGACCACGACCAGCCGGGGAGCGCACCGTTGGCGTTGGCTATCAGCCGATTGCCGGTTCGCGTATTCGCGGGCAACGGGGTTTCTCTCACCGTTGCGACCGGCCCTTTAAGGGTGAACCCTTTCTGGGCAGCGTCCACTCCGTCAATGAACTGAGCAAACTCGACCGAATCTCCCGTGGCAACTCCTGCCGACAAACCAGTGAACTTGCGCCCGTTCATCGGCACGTTGGCCGTGGGCTGTGCCATCTGATCGAGCCGAGAAGTGCGGACCTGAGCATCGAAGTTCGAGATCGTGGAAGCCGTCTGCGTACCAGTGTGATTCGCCCTGTTCCTATCCGCCGTCGAAGCAGACGCAATAGAAGCCGCTAGCACCGCCGACTCAGCAGCCACCGCAGCATCCGCATAAGCCGTGGTCGCGATCCGGGTGTTGTTCGTACCCGGCGACTGAGTAGGAGCGGTCGGATTCCCGGTCAAGGCCGGCGAAGCAAGCGGAGCCAACAAAGCCAGGGCCGCGGTCAACCCCGTCACATCCGACATCACATGGGTATGAACCGCCGCGGCCTTCCCCGCCAGCCCCGCCACAAGCCCCGCAATCTTCGACATGTCAATCGCCGCCGACGCGCTGATCTCCGCATCAGTAATCGTGAGCGCCCGAATGATCGGATTCGGATAGGTCCCGTCCAAATCCCCGCCAGCAGGCCCGATCGGAGTGACACCGCCCGAAAGATTGTCGATGTCATACCGGAGCTGGGCGATCAAAGCCTTCTCGCGGTTCTGCTTCTTCTCCCGCCTCTGCAGGAACCGCTCGAGATCAGCCTCAGTTTTCAGAGTGCCGATACTCACGCCGGAATCACCAACCCACCCCACGACACCCAGCCAGCCTCTACATCGCCGCCCAGCACACCCAAAGCACGGGAAATATCTACGACAGCCTGAACCGCCAGAGTGTGCGATCCCGCCGTCAAACCAATAGCCGCAATCCGAGTCACGGGGAACGTAGTCGCAACCTTCGTGATTCCACCAACGTCGAGGTCATGATCCTCACCGACCGGCTGAACAACCTGAGGGGTTCCATCAACGAGCAGATTGAAAGTGGCCTGCCACTCACCCGTCTTGTTGTCAGCCACGACCAGCCCAGACATGCCAACGAGAAGCACCGAATCCTCATCGACCGTGAAAGTTTGAGATGTACCCGACAAGGTTGAAGTCGTCGTTCCGGCAGTCGATCGGGTCGCCGTCGAAGTCGAAGACACCCCCACAACCTTCGTGCGATTTGCCCGATTGAACAACTGATTCAAAACCGCCTGAACCTCATCAGCATCCGGGACCGTGCCATTGGAAAACGTGAAATCAGGAGCCAAAGTCATCGCCGCACCGCCCTTGAAGGTCGAATGAAAAGCTCGAGCGCCCTGACACGGAACATCTCGACCTCTGCTGAACAAGTAATCCGGAGCCGCGAATACCTCACCCGGCTATTGATCCGAATCTTCTCCGGGGTAATGCCGTCCGATTCCTCAAGCGTTCCCACCTGAACAAACGCCGGCACCGAACCCGGAGGCACAACAACATCCGGATCGGCAGGACCGAACCCGACACCCCAAACACCGTCCGGATCACCCCACTCCGCGTCCGGATCACCCCACTTCCTGAGCGGATTCGCGTACCCGGCCTCGTCATAATTCACGCCGCCCGGCCCATGCTCGACCCTGGCCGTGCCACCCGCGAGCTCATACCGGAGCCGCAAAGCCCTGACAGCGTTCACCGTGAGGTTCCCTGTCTCGAAGTCCCGGGTCGTCAACTGCGCCACCGGAGAAGTGCCATCCGAATCCGTGCTGTTCAACGACTGCGGATTGAAGAAATCGGAGCAATCAACGATCTTGCCTCCGGCCCGGCCCTGAACGCCCAGAAGCCGCGGAGCCAACTCCGACTCACCATGCCTGACCGTGAACGCCGGAATCTCCCCGCCATCACCCGAAAAGCGAACCCATGACCAAGTGGGCTCCTTGTACCGGGACCGCACGGGCCGGTCAATCCGACAAACGAAAGTGTCCCTGACCGTTCCCAACGGAGACACGATCGGGAGGATGTAATGGCCCTTGAACACGACCGCCCGGCCTACCCGGTAGCCACGCTGCAACCAAGCCTGATACGGCCTCTCAATGCCCCGGCTGATTCGCTGAGGGGAAGACACCCCATCCATCAGCCAAATGCCGTCAGAGTCCGGCACAACAAGCCTGTTGTCATACCCGGCAACCCCCGCGATCCCGGCAAGCTTGATGCCCTCCGAAAGTCGCCGGACCGTGTGCTGGCCGTTTCCGTTCGGATCCACGATCTCGTACTCGAGCCCGGAGATAACCCACACCCCGTCCGTGGTGAAAACGATCACATCACCACCGAGCTCCGCCAACCCGCAAATCGTTGCCCCGGTCGGAAGCTCGTGATAGTTCACGGAAGGCAGCGTGTGCGGATCGTCAATGTCCGAGAAAGCAACGATCCGGCCCGACCCGTACACAAGCCGGTTCTGGCAGACCACGACATACTCCGCCCCTGAATACGGATCCCCCGAAACATGCCTGTAGGTCGGATAGAACACCGCCGTCTGACCCGTCAACGAAGTGCCCTTGTACGGCTCCCTAAGCGTCAGAGAAGTCGCGGACTCCACCGACGCAACCTCATACACCCGGGCCGTCCCAATCTTCATCAGATGCCCCGGAACAACGGACCCGGACCAAGACCCGCCCGAGCGAGTAACCGTCCTCGACCCGAAAGTAGTGGTCACAACCGAAGAAGCCGTATGCGTCGTATTCGACCGGGCCCCACCCGAAATCCAGCCGCCACCACCGAACAGAAGACCCTTCATCACCGCCGTCTGCTTCGGATAAAGCATCCCGACCGAATCGGACTGGGCGATCGTTTCGTCATCCGAACCAACAACGTAGGTCTTGGAAGCATCCGCAACGATCGTGCGCCGGCCAACATTCAAGATCCCATCGAAAATGAACCTGCCCGGCCCATCCATCCCATTCACCGAAAACGGCACCGACCCGCCCCGCCTGTACGCGGAACCATCATCGTCCAGCACGAGATTCAGGAAATCCCAGCCCGCCTGAAGATCAATCAGATGCGGGGCAATATCCCGCTGCGCCCCACCCGAAAAGTCCTCCTGCGCTATCGACACCTGGCGGGTACTCACGGTCCACCCCTACGGAAAGGACGATCACCGGTGGTTCTGGCGATCCGGTACCGCTCGAGCTTCAGAACATCCGCGTCGTACTTCTCCTGCTCCGACGCGGCCATTTCCGGGTCGTCCTCAATGTTCGAGTAGTAGTTCGCCGCGGCATGATGAATCAGGGCCGGATGAAACTGCTCCGGGAACTGGTCCGGCACATCCGTTCCGAGCACCAAAGCCTGCGGCGTGAAAACGTAGGTGACTTCCGCCGCCTGAGTACCAAAGTCCGGGTAAAGACAAAGACTGCCGCCGTCCTTTGAGACATACCAGGCTCCGGCATCGTGAAGCGTCAAATCACCCCGCTTGATCTGCGCGATCTGAGCAGGGTTAGACGAATTGACAATCAGCCCGCCAACTTCAACGTCGACAGGGATCAGCCAATCAGAAGGCAGCTCATACTCCTCCTGCCCCGGGACGGTGGTGAACTGCCACACTTTCCGCGGAAACCGCGAATCGAGTGCCAGTCCACGCACCGCCTCATTGACGAGATCACGAGCCTCGTCGTCGGGCAGGTCGAAGCCTGAGAAGCCGCTTAGGCGTCGGGTGAGGGCTGCGAGGTCGATGACGTATCTCCGTCATCCGCCTCAGCAACCGACCCGGCTCCTGCCGCGATGTCGGTGAGGGCCGCATCCACAGCCTCAATGATCCGATCGCGGTTTGCGGTTTCTTCTTCCTTCTCACGGATCTCCGCGAGCTTCGCAACATTCAGTTGCGCGTGGGCCTTCCCGATCTCAAGCAGGGTTTCCGTTGCGTTCTCGGTCAGAGCCGCGTCAGTTTCTCCTACCTCATGGAAATCCACACCGATCGTGGAATATTCCTGAAGGAACTTGATCGTGTCAGCGTCATCCGTCTGGAATCGGCCATTCTCGAAAGCGATGAGCTTGCCCTCAACCCGCTCGAGAATGTTGCCGTTCACATCCGTTTTCACTCGCTGCGGTTCCTGAATGATCTTCAGATCCTCGTAACGAGACACGAAAGTCACGGTCTTCTTCCGGGCCGGCTTCTTCTTCGCTGTGGTCTTCTTTGTCTCAGTCATTCTGAGCCTCCTTAGGCTGAAATGAAAGGAAGGGGGCCAGCCGAAGCCAGCCCCCAACCAATCAGCCGGTCACACCCGTCAGGACGCCATGCGCCTTCGGGTTGCCGAGCAGAAGACCCGCCTGGGTCAGCAGCTCGTCGATCTGCCCATCGCGACCCGGCTCCTGGCGATTCGTCAGGAGCTTCGTGTCACGGGAGGGCCCGTCGCCGCCATCGAGGTACTTGAACTCGATGCGCCGCTTCATGTCGACCGCGAATGCGTACCCGCCGTAAATCGCACCCTCGAGGAGCGGATGACGAATCAGGTTGAGCGTTCCGTGCGGACCGATGTACTGCTGAACCCGCAGACCGTAGGTGTTTTCACCCTGCTCGATCTGGAGCTTGCCGACAGCGAACCCGTTGATGGCAGCCATGACCTTGCCCGACGCGAACAGAGTCTTCACGCTTCCGTAACGGCAAACGTCAAGCATCCAGGTGTCGAGGTTGGTCTGGGTCAGCGCACCACCCACCGCCAGGCGATTGTTCGCGAGGAAGTAGTTGAGGCCACCGGTGGTCCAGATCGGACGGCCATCAGCGCCAGTGCCGGCAGACGGACGACCGAACAGAAGGGCATGTTCAATGTCCTTCGCGTGTTCAATCGCGAGCTGCTTGCTCTGCCACTTCCAGTCCAGCGGCTTCGTGAGGTTGTCCGAAGACATCCAAGTGCCGGATGCGCCCATCGACTTCCTGAAGATCTGCAGGTAGTTGAAGACGTTCACCGGGTTCGGGGAAACCGGGTCCGGGACCATCGAGTATTCCTCGGCGGCGGAACCGATCACGAACAGCGGATCGTCATCCACAAGCGCGGCGGCAGTAGAGCCGGCGAACCCGCGAGTAACGGTCCAGGTGTTTGTCGAGATCCCGGTAACGAACATGAGCTCGCCGGTCCTCGGGACCGACACGATCACGTTCTTCGGGGCCGCGACAGCACCCGAATCGACCACGATCGAAGTTGCGCCGGACACATAGCCGGCACCGTTGTTGACTTGGGTGTACCGGGCACCAAGCTCGGATTCTTCCCACTGGATTTTCACATCCTTCGCGGAAGACTTCGAGATCTTCTTGGTGATGACGGTAAGCGGTACCGAATCCGGCTCGAGATCGAGGATCGGATCCGACATGTCTATCGCTCGCTGTTCAGCGGCGACGTTTGCGGTTGTTCTCACGCCGGTAGGCATGGGTCATGCTCCTTTTGGAATCGGGCTCCACCCGAAACCGATGTCAGCCAGAAGTGAAAATCGACTTCGGCTTCCGGTCGGTCAGGGTGCTGATGATCTGCGCGTCGAGCGAGTCCTCGCCCTGTCCAGACGGTCCCGCCTGGATTTCCAATGAGCCCGACCCGGGCTTGCTGCTGTCACTGGCTCCGGCCTGTTCTGCCTTCACGACCTGATACGCCCACCGGACGATCTTCGCGTTGGTTGCCAGTTCTTCCCTGCCCGTTTCATCCACGAGCATTTGAAGCTTGTCACGGACCTCACCGAGCACTTCCGGCTCCATGATGTCGTCGAACTCGTCCTGAAGTTCGCGAAGTTCGTTGCGGCCACGTTCCGCGGCCTGGTTCTGAAGCATTTCTTCGATCGCGGCGAGTCTCTGACCGAGCTCGGCTTCACGATCGGTTTCGCCCTCGTAGCCGAAGTCGTCGTAGCCCTCGTCCTCGCCGGCAAGCTGCTGCTCAACCCAAGCCTCAATTTCAGCTTCGGTCAGTTCCGTAGCCTCCTGCTGGGGGGCCAGAGCCTCATCGAGTCCTTCCGGGGCATCCTGAGAGCGTCCCTCGAGCGCGGCAAGGCGCTGCTCATAGTTCGCCACCTGCTCCGGGGTGATCGACTCTGCGGCACCGGAAGATTCCGGGGCAACCTGTTCGGTCGCGACACTCGCGGCCTCGGTTGCTTCGCCACCATCTACTGCTGCTTCAGTCCCGTCACTCATACCTGCTGTGTCTCCTTCAGGTTTTCAGCCGCTTTCTGTCCTACCCGGACAGCCTCCACCGCCAGCGCACGGATCTTCCCGACACCGCGGGACTCCCCGATCTGGCTTGCGTACTCAGTTGCAGGGACTTCACCGGTCTTGCTTTCGAGCTGAATCCGGATACCTGTCCGGTAGCTATCCAGCACTTCCATCAGCGGCTCCCAGCCCGGGTGCTCAGTCAAGGACTCGATTGCTTGCCCGGCCTGGGCCCGCTTCTCGTCATCCCAAAGGAAGTTTTCCGGTGATTCGTAACCCTGAATCATGGTTCAAAGAGTAAAGGACTTCAGCGGACGCTTTTACGGGCAAGGCGTTTCGCCAAAGCAATCAGCATCCGTTGACGGTCAGCCGGATTCGTCATTCCCTGCTGCCGGCCCCGGTTCATCGCGGTCTTTGCCGGGCCCGCGATTCCATTCCCGCCACGGTAAGGCTGAGTCTGCCGGGTGGGTTTCATGCCGCCACCGGCTGCGGCTGTTCCTCAGGAGCCGGACCAGTCTCAGGATTTCCCATCAGGTCATCCAGCGTGGCCTTCGCCGCCGCGTGAATGATCTCTGGGGGCACCCCGGCCTCAGCGAGATAATCCCCGATCACCTGAACGACTTCCTGGCCTTCAGGTTCCGGCTCCTTGATGAGCTTGTCGGGATGTGGCACACCGAACATTTCAAGGCCACGCTTCAGAAGCTCACCCTGATCGAGCTGTTCCGCGAACGGAGCCAACGCCTGAATCATGTTCATGAACGTCTGCTGCTTCTGGGCTGGGTTCTCCGGTTCCGTCGCCCCCGCCTCAGGGACAATCTCGAGATTCGCGGCAACATCCTTCGGTTTCACCTTGACCCAGTGATAGCCGGACGGAGTATCAACCCGGACATCCTGACTTCCCGAAACGTGCTGCCGGTAGAGCTCGAGCCACTGAGCCGCCGCAGGACGAATCAGTTCCTTCGCGAGATTCTTGCCCTTCTGTTTGATCCGGCCCTCAGCGGCCTGCTGCACAAGCTGAGTGCCCGTGGCAGTGGTTGACGACGCTACCTGGCCCGTGCCGGCCACGGCCTCGGAAATGCCGGTAGCGCGTTCCATGTCAGACTTGATGGCTTCTTCCTCAGTCACCGACGAAGACGGAATCTCATGGAACGGCATGGGCTTCACAACATCAGCCGGATCGCCCAGCACCGGCACATACGACCGGGCATTAACGTTCTCCATGTCAGCCGGATCAATCATGCCCCTCGAGTAGAAGAACCCGGCACCCATCGCTGCCCGGGCCTGATCCCGACGCAAGGTACGCAGATCGTTCAATTCGGCCTGTAGATGCGCGATCGGTTCGATTTCTCCGATCCCCACAAACTCGTTTGGTGCCAACGTGGGCCGAAAGATCGAGAACGGCAGATCCCCGTGATTGAACGGGTTCTCCATTTCCTGAACGAGAACCTGCTTGTCGAGAATCGTCACAACCTTGTCCCGGTCGTGATACTCGAGAACTTCATGAAGCCTGTTCGAGCCCTCCGCGCTGTAGGAGCCAATCCCTGCCGCTTCCCACCTGGGCTGCCACATTTCACCCCGGCCATTGTCCGTGCCGAGACTGTTGACCAGCTCCCCGGACATTTCCTCCCACTGCCCGGAAGCAACCTTGTCCATGATGTACCGGGCCGACCGCCAAGTTCGGTGAATCATGTAGTCGCACGACTTCACATCGAACCCTGCCGGATCCCAGAACAAATCCCAAATATCGACCGGCTCTGCCTGCGGACCATCGTGAATGAGCCGTTGGCCCTTCTTCGTGAAGAACACGTTCCCCCACAGGTGCTTGCGAGTGCGGCCCTGCCGGTACAGCTTCTCCCAGAAGTTCTTCTGACCACCAAGCCCGTAAATCAGGCCGGACCTAGCCGGACCCTGCAGCTTGATGTCGTAGTTGATTGCGGCCTGGTCCCGCTCGAAAAGCCGCTTCACGGGTTCCGCTGATTCCTCCGCTGGCTGATCCAACGGCAAAACCAACATGCGGGGATCGTTCGACAGGATCCGCGGCAACACCGTTTCCACGACCGCGAACGCCTGCGGAATGAACAACTCGAAACTCTCCGAATCCGACTGATACTGCCGAATCAGTTCATCCCTGCCGCGCTGGGTAGCAATGCCGGCGTGTTCCTTCTTCAACTTCCGGTACGACCGCCACAGGCCGTACAGGTTCTCCCACTGCGGGTGATACTGACGCTGCCACTTCTGCGCCTCATGAAACCGGTTCATGACCTGCTCAACGAGCTTCTTCTGCTCGTCATTCATGTCCTGAACCGAAGTGAGCATCAGGCAGCCGCTTCTTCCAGCACTTCGGGTTCTGTCGACTCCTCATCCGGTTCTTCCGGCCAGATCAGTTCGACCTCATCCGGGGCTCGGACAGGCCGATCGTTCACCCGCGGATCACGGCTGTCGTACCGGATCACATACCCGACCGTCTGCCACTCCCCAACAACATCATCGACCTCATCAGCCGGAATGCGATTGCCGGCAGGATCGAACTTCTCACGCCGGGCCTGAATGTACGCCTGACCGCCGATCAGATCGAAAGTCATGAACATCTGCGCCAAACGCTCCAGAGTCGCGTCGTCGAGCAGGTTCCCCAGGGCTGTTGCCCGGCTGATCGCTTCGGGATCGCCCGGAACTCCGCCCTGTTCACCCTTGAAAATCGTTACGTCTCGCTTCACTGTTGCCGCCTTCCTCGATCGCGCTCGTACTTGATGCGTTCCTTGTCGAACCCCGTCCGGAATCCGTCAGCCTGGATCTCTGCGGCAACACTCATCATCTGATCCGCCCGATCATTGGAGCATTCCCGCATGTGCCGTCCGAAGCCCTGTTCCTCACCTTTTGAGAACTCGGCACCGCAAAGCTCGCACTTGTAGGCGGCTTTCCGGGCGGAGTCGGGTATCCAGAGCTCGAGCGTCATCGGTGATCCATGAATCTGATTCGTGGGTCACTCTACCGACGCAAGCGGAGGTCGTAATCGCCCAAGCCAGAACCCTTCGAGACTTGCCGGGAAGGAACCGGGCGTTCGGACGAAAACCGGAACGGCAGCTCAGAAGCGATCTGTTGGGCTCCCATCCATGACATGAGAACGTCATCGAACCGGCCCGGTTCCGCTCCCATCTTGCCGTTTTCGTCCTTGACATAGGTGTTCATTTCGTCCGCGAGAACCCGGGACTTGATGCCGGCGAAATCCTCGAGCCGGAGCAACGCATGAGCCCCGGCGATCATCAGGGGTTTCGTGCGAACGTCCGTGTTGAACCCCAGTTCCTTCTTCTGTTTCTCGTTCGTTTTTCCCACGGGTCGGGCCCGGTACAGGTACGGGTAGTGGTAGTCGTAGAACAGGGCTCTGAGGGCCGGGTAGCCCCATCCACCGGTCCGTTCGATCCCTACCCATGCCTGGTTGAACCACATGGCCGCGAGCAGGATCTCCATTGGGAGAAGGTCCGCGTCGCACCTCGAGCGCCACTCCGCGACCTGTTCCCGGGTTTGATGGTCGATCACGTTGATGGCATGAAAGTCAGACTCGCCGCGGCCCACTTCCTCACCACCGGACGGGTCACAAAACAGGATGAACTCGCCAACCGGCTTGTTTGCCTTGATCTCATCCTCCGGCAGCCAGAGCTTCCACGGAGGACGATCGGGTTTCTCCGACTGCGGAACCCACATCGCGGCATCGGGAACGTCGACCGTTCCAACCCGGGCTACTTCCGGATGGGTACCCGTAGCCTGAAAAGAACCCAGGGTGGGGCCCGGGTTTTCCGGGGTGCGTTTCAAAGGGTCCGTGTTGCTGATGATCCTCAACAGGCCGGAAATGCGGTACGAATCGAAAACCCGTGAGCCGGTAGAAAGGAACGCTTCTTCCGGGGTGGACGGGTATTCCTGATGGAACGTGCGGAGATCCCCGCCGGCAAGGTTCGCGATAGCCCACCGTCGCCAATTCAACTGCTCCAACGTCAGTCCGAGCTCATCCACGAGCTGCTGTTCATCCTCCCCGTACACATGCTGCCCGACCTGGAACTCCTCCCGGTCAGCCTCGAAAATGAACTTGCGGCTGTACTCCGGCTGTTTCCACCACGGCCAGAACACCGCCGCGAAATCATTTCGGCCCGCCACGCTGTCATCCCAGAAATCCTTGAACTCATTGAACCCGTTCGCCGTTGACTCGAACCCAACGAACGTGTCCGGCAAATCCGGAACCGCATTCAACGCTGCCGCGAGCACCGCCTCGAGCTGGTCAAGGAACGCTGCCTCCGTGATGTGAAGGGCATCCAACGTGGTACCACGATCCGAATCCACATCCGAAGCCGTACCGAAAGCCATCCGGGAATTAGGCCAGCCTGTGCCCTGCGACCACGCATCCCGGGACGAGCCACCAAACTCAATGTACTCCCCCGTCGAATACGACCCAATCGACGGTTTGATGTCCAAACCAGGCTCCGGGGCCGGCAACCGGCCATACGCCGTGCGAACCATTCGATACATGTTCGCCGCCGTTTTCGCCCTGTGAGCCAAACTCGAACTCGAAAAGTTCTCCCTCTGCGTCGCCCAATGCAACATCAGCAACATGATCCAAGTCGTCATACCAACCTGCCGGGCCTTCAACATGATCGCCCGCTGAGGCCGACCAGCAGCCCGCTGCGCCGCCAAAGTCTCATCCAACAGAAGCTGCCCCCCAGACGGCACCACCCGCACCGTCCGCTTCTCCTTACTCACAATCCACGCAACCTGCCGAACCCAAAACAACGGATCCTCCCGAAGCCGCCGCCGCGTCTCCGCAAGCTCCGAATCCAACCCCCCCAAACTCACTTGCCCTCCAACAACCGCTGCGCCTCACGAGCCGCCTGAACCCGAGCCAAATGCTCCGGCCTACCCTGCCGCACCAACTCCGCCGCCCGAGCCTCCCGACGCTCCACCAACCCAGGCACCTCCGAAACCCGCCGCGCAACCGGCTCCGCCGAACCAGAAGGCCGACCCCGAACCGCCCCACCAAACCCCAACAACCCCCGAACAAAATCCGAAACCGACAAACCAGCCTCCCCAGCCCGCCGACCCAACAAAGCCCGCTCACTCGGCAACAACCGCACCCTCAACGTCTCAGACCTAGACTCCACACCCAAATTGTGGCTACAACCCCAGCGGGAAAAGCGTAAAAGCGCAGACGAAGGTGGTAGGGAACCTGCGGCGTGGGGCCCCCAAAACCGGTGAAGGGGTGCCCGGGGTCCGGGCCAACACTAGACCGCATGAACAAGCCGATTGACTCACCCGCACCGATGAACATCACTGAACCAACATGGCTCTACCAAAGGGAATGCTCTCGACCTGCACCCAATCCCGCTACCAATCCGACACCCAGCATCCCCGCTATTTGGCTCTGGCACACGACTCGCGCCATCGCGCCCGCAATGATTCGTCTCTCAGCGTTTCAGTCGGTGACGGGTTCTTCGGTGGTGCTGGGATCTGTCTCTGTGTCTCGCTGTTCTTCTATCCCTTGCTGGTCTGTGTTTGCTTCGCTCTGTTCGCCCGGGTTATCGGATTCGGTTTCGAGTCTTTCCCGGGTCATTCGGTGAAGCATTGACTGGGGTGTTGCGTCCCTGGCCGCTATCGGATCGGGGCTCTGGTTTTCCCTGTCCCGTTTCTCTCTTGCCCTTCTCCCGTCGATCATGGACACATACGTTTTGACCCGGGCCGCTAATCCCGCATCAGCAGTACCTTTGAGCTCTTGCTCTTTCAATCGCTTGACCGCTATTCGAGCTGCCGCAAGAGCGTCCTGATAGATCGCGTCCTCCACTTGCTTTTCTTGCCCGGGCTCCACAGCAAAGCCCCTGTATTCGCCTTCGCGTTTGAAGTCTTGTCGCCACTTCTCGATACTCGAAATCGAAGGGGAATAGATCTGATCCAGGCCGGCCTTCCCTTCCTCCAAAAGCTCTTTCGTCCGGGCCGCTGAAACATCCCTGCGGTACAAAACCCGGGCCGCTTCCTTCACTTCCGGTGGATAGAGAACGCTCATAACCCGTGAGGCTAGACCCTTGCCCGGTCCTTCAAAAGCCCTTAGGAGCCGTTACAGAGCCTCACAAAAGGGTGTTTGCCCGGTTTCTCCCCGGCCCTGGCCGTAACCCGGTTTCAATGCCTTCCCTTACAGTCACCCCGTTTTGCCCGGGAAAGATTTTTCACCCTGATTTGATTTTCTTACAGGATGTGATAAAACTCTGTTCGTCCAAAGAAACGGGCCCGCCGAAGTAGCAGCTTCAACGGGCCCAGCACACCGACTAGATAGGAGTCGACATGCACCAGCAGGATAGACAGAAGCTCATCGACCGGCGAGTGGCCGGAGGGGGCAACCGGGAGGAGTCAGAGAAGTTGCTCGAGGATCTGCTCGCCCGGCACGAAGGCGAGAACCTTGCCTGTGCCCTTCTCTACAACGGCTTCGGGGTGATCTCGTAATGGGAGAGCTCGCGACATACAACGGCGAAACGATCAAGATCGGGACATGCGAGAGCATGTACTACTTGAGGGCAGACCAGGCCCACCTTGTTGAAGCCTTGGCCGGCAACATTGACCCGGTATCTCTCTCTGGCCGGATCCGCTTCCGCTTCCCCTTCCCTGATGAGGACGGAATCTCACCCGGGGCGTTCAAGGATTACAACCGGGGCATTCACCTGCCCGGCCTAACCGCTCCGGATGGGGTCGAGCACTACAAGGTGCAGTTCAAGGGGGATAACGGCTACCTGTGCTCG